>Ga0114969_10000095_pt1 | contig 69467 bp, 69 predicted proteins | sample M_130807_MF_Meta_FD_87316 | JGI IMG/M metagenome (GOLD analysis project Ga0114969, IMG submission 87316) | Freshwater microbial communities from Lake Montjoie, Canada to study carbon cycling - M_130807_MF_MetaG | ecosystem: Environmental > Aquatic > Freshwater > Lake | place: Lake Montjoie... | reverse complement strand
AAGGGTGTCCGACTTTGAATGCGCGATCCGGATGTGTTTCACACAACTGGATCAGACTTTCAGGAACAGTGCCGGCCATATTATATAGATTACGTGAGCGAACTTTAGACCAGGTTGCCCATAAGTTTTGTGCGCTCCTCGAGAGTTTTGGCATTGGTCTTGCAGAATTCAATGAATTTCCAGAGGGCCTCGAATACATTTGCCGGAAGGGTGGCAACATCGAAAAAAATCCCGTTGGAATTTTCACTGTATTCGCCACCTTCTCTACGCAGTATGCGATAGAGTTCTTCGATTTCCGAGCGAGAAAGTGATTCTATATCTTTACAGAACTCTTTACGCCGATCGTAGTCGTCGGCCATTTCTACTATTCGGCGGCTTACTCCTCCTCTTTAGACTCCGCACTGCCCTCTTCGGCTTCCGACTCTTCGGCCTCCGACTCTTCGGCTTCCGACTCTTCGGGCGCCTCTGCAATGGGTTGTACCGGCTGGGTTGGCTGGACCGTTTGAATGACCTTGGTCGGAGGCAGGGCCCCAGCACGCCCGCGATACACTGCAACACTGACAATGAAGGGATCCCGGAGTTGGAATCTGGATTTCTGAATCTCCACACGAATGGTTTCCCCAACCTTGAGTTGGCTAAATTCTTCATTGCCTAGATGCAGATCTCTTGGAACCATGATACGAATCGCATTCTCGTAGATGGCGTAGATACCCATCTTATTCGTCTTCAAGATCTCAACCTCAACGGAAGTTCCCTCGGGAGGATACAGCACCCGCCCCTTTCCCTTTACAAGGAAAGCCCAGTCGCCCGAAAATTTACCCGAGTCGACCTGGCCGGCAGAGCGAGTAAGAAGTTCGAGAGTGCCGGGAAGAACAAAGCCGTGAGGTGAACACTTTTGCTCGAGGCGTTGCTTCAACTTATCGAGTAGGATGAAGTCGACGGACTCGATTTCCTGGCTAAAATCACTGGGACTGAGGTATACTTTCTCTTGAAAGAATGCATCCGTCTCCATTTCTGTGCTAATCTAAACTAGACTATTGTGTGTCAATTTTAGACCTTTAAAAATGACTTGATTGACCTGAATACTAATCTAGGCGGTCTCATTACCCCTTACAAATCTTGCAACCTTTGCACCCCATTCTAGAGCCATAAATTCCCACTCTACGCTCCAACCATTGATATGAATGATGGTCTTTACGATTTGGCTACCCTTTTTCATGAGGACTAACTTATGCTCACTACCATTACGATAAGAAGGCAGTATTACAATGTCACTATCGATACCAGCCGCGTCCTCATCGACATTCTCACCCAAGGACATTCTCCAGAGTCTCACGGCCTCCCTGGTAGCCATGGATTTCCCGTCTCCACCATGTCCAATAAGGAATAGCCAGCCACAATCGGGGCCGCTCATCAGAAATGTGGCAACGAGGTTTATCTTTTCCCATTTTGTCGAATACACCGGAATCTCCATTTGCATGCCTATTGAAGGTGGCTGACCATGAATCAATTTTTTAAACCTAGATATTATTGAGTATTCGCATTGCTACACCGGCTTTCCAGATTTCATGCTTTATTTCTACAACTGCCTTCTTAGAGACCCCGTGTCGTCTAGCAATTTCTTCATTCGGAGATGGCCTGAGATTCTTTGTAAGATTCTCAGCCCATGTCTCACCAAATTTGTCTTGATATGCTCGGATCAAATCCAGCGTAATAGCATGTGTTAGACTATCGGTAAGAGGCATATACTAGACTTATCGTTATTATTCAGCGATCTCTAACGCAACCTAGTCCCGTCCCTTATGACCGGAATAATAGGACGCAAGAGGCCGGAAGAAAAACCGTAGCCCGCCGTATTCTGCCCGCCGTATGTCCATCCATCGTAAGACGATTTCCAAGAGTGCACAGAAACTGGGTGCACCAGTGAGTTTACGAGTGCCGGTCAGGATCTCTTCCGTCAGATCGAGATTGGTACCCACGTATCTGTTGAGAATCTCTCCTAAAATGACCAACTTCATGCGATGCACTTTGACGGTGCTGACAATTGCACATGCAGCACCACCACCAGGCGCCTTTCCTTCTGGTTTGGGCTCATTTGTCTTGAACATCATTATCTTGCTAAATGGGACCATGAAGCCGTATATTTCGGCGGCCGTACGTTGATTGGCTTTGGTATTCATGACAGTATCTCTTTCGGCGAAGGATTTGACAATGGCGGGCGAGCACTCCTTGTTGTCGTCGCAGATATATATAACCGACTTCCTCGGTAGGTCTACATACCTCACAGCGGAAGAAATACCGTTTGTGATGACTTGCTCGTCCTTTACTTCATCAATATAGGGAACGTTTTGTGCTGCCCTATCTTTATTACTCTGCAGTTTCAATGTAAGTAGAGCGACTTGTTCTTTCCCTTTCAAGAATGAGTCCCATATATATTGACGAGAGGCCTTGCGTAGATCTGCGAGGCCGTTAGCCTGTGACATCACGGCCCTGCCCCACCACTGGAACTTTTTCATGCGACTCTCGATATTATCTTTCTTATCGTAATCACGTTCGACATATGCTAGAATAGCACTGCCGAGAGGGTTTGCTTTCGTATCTGGAATGGACTCGTTGATTTCACCTGCGGCATCATTCGCCCACGCATCTATCCACTTGTTCGACTCGATCCAGAATTTGATAACGGAGTCCAGGGATACGGCTGTCTCACCTTTGACTAGTTCAAGTTCCTCGACCGGGCTATCGTTTCCGCTCACGGGACCGCTCACGGGACCACCACCGCCACCGCCACCGCCGTTCCCGCTGACGGGACCACCGTTCCCGCTCACGGGACCGCTGACGGGACCACCTTCCTCCTCTACATCCACCACTGGGGCAGCCACAACCTTCTTAGTAACCTTCACCAATTTACCCAGAACAGCCTTCTCAGGTATATCCGCAATCCCCTTCGGCTGATATGAATGGCGTTTCGTTGCGTATATCCCATATCTCAATGCCAGTGGTATGGCCTCGTCGCGTATCGAGACCGGCTGAAACAGGAACAGGTTATTTCTGTAAACAAGATGACCCTCTTCTCCATTGTTTTTTAGTATTACCGAAGGATTATTTACAGCGCGCATCAGAATACTCACCAGTGTCTGCTCCGGTATATCGGCAAACAGTTGTTTGATATCATCCCATCTATACCATACCTGCTCTGCGAAATACGATTTTAATCTCGCTATTAGGCTCTGCTCAGCGAACCTCGCCGCATATAAATCATACGTGCTAGTATCCTCTTGAAGTGCGGTGAAATCGACCGTCGGTTTACACTTGTAGTCACACTTTATCCAATCACAGATTGGTGTATATTTCACGTCATTCAGGTCAACCTTTATTGAATTACCCTGGCTGTCTTCCATATCTCTCTCAGAGAGCCCTGTCACAAGAATCGTATCGCGATTCAAATTACAGTCAGCCGCACCTTGTTTCAGGGCCCTGCTGACATTCCCAATACGGACCGCCTTGTTCATTGCGGTCCTATAGGTATACTGATCAATCGTCTCCTTATTCAGTTCTGCAGGAAATACATTTACATACAGATTTACCGTGCAATTACGCTCGGCAGGTAGAAGGCCATTATGAGAACAATAGCGGATTCCGCGACCCACAATCTGCTCTTCCTTTGACAAGTGGAACCAGCCCTCTAGAATATGAAGTTCCCTAATGGCTTTCAAGTCGAGACCCTCGCCCGCCACCTGTGATCCGACGATGACCTTTATGTTGTGGCCATTGATGTTCTTTGGATCACGCGCAGCCGAAATCACACGATTGTTATTTGGAGATAGAGGCAGGCCTTCTTTGTCGACAGTGCTGATGTTACTCGCCGTGAGTAGCGCATAATAGGCCGGGCTGAACTTGTGATTGTCGCGCGTCTCGAGTTCGGCAGAGTTAAATGCAGGGTGACCGGCCTCTCTGCGATGGCACTTGGCGCACTGGCGACCGGTTGATTTAATGACCGTGCCGGTTTTGAAGAGTGGCGCCGAGCGACCCCAGGCAGTGTAGCCGTTCGCCTCGAGCAAAAGACTGAAAATCACTGCACCGTTTTCCACGAAACGGCTGTAGACGAACGAAATACCCCTAGAATTCTGAATGGACTGTATAATTTTATTGAATTTCGGGGAACATACGCCGAGTGTATTTCTGCCCACCGCCATCCAACTAGGGTTTGTAGCGGGATCCGTGAGTCTGTATTGTGGAATTGTAGTCAAACGTGTTCCTTCAAATGTGCCAGAAATCGCCTCACCGGTAAACCAACTCTGAAAACCCTCATTACCCGTGCGACCGTCGACACCGTCACCAGGGAAAACGCAATTCCCCGATTGCAAAAGTGTATCGATTGTGCGGATGCCGACACCTTTCGCGGCGACGAGTCGTTCTGTTACTGCGCGCATCACGATGAGAGAGTCCTTATTGAGTTCGCATTTCACCATGGGTAGTCTAGAGACATCATCCTTTTGCTGTTGTGACTGGATTTTGGTTGTGCCGTCAGGTGAATAATCTGGCCATAATTCGAATTGCGGGTGGCCTTGGGGATTCAGACGTGCGGGGAATGCTCGTGGATTCTCGCCTCTCATAAAACTCACGTGGCCATTGGCTACTCGGACTATTTTAGCCTCAGACTCAGGTGTGAGAACTTCGACATCCTTTCCTTCTTCGTCTTTTACTATGTGGAACTTGATGTGTTCCCCTTTGAGCAATTTCGACTCATCAACGTGGTCGGCGATCAAGAGGAAGTTAAGGAGAGATACGATCTCAAGATAACTATTATACATAGGTGTTGCCGTCATGAGGAGAAGTTTATTTCCCTCGCATATTGTGAGCAGCCGTCTCAATTGGGGTGCTAGTTTTTTACCGGCACTGGCGTCGCTTTTTTCGTCGGCAGCAGCCTCGTCTCGATCTTCGACATCTGCTTCGGAAATGTCGCGCATGTTATGGGCCTCGTCGACGATAATAAGGGATCCGCTGAACGCCCTCTTCAGTAGCGCTACCTCCAACTCTCTTTGCCGCTTTTCGGGCAGCGATGCAGGGATTTTAGAGAGTATCTCTTGGATCATATTGCGGAATGCGACGTAGCCCATTATGGAATAGCGCTTGTTTATCAGCCGGTTCACACGGAACTCTATATCTTTCTTGTCACGCTCGTAATATGTTTGGGTGAGTTCCAGATACCGATTACCGGTGCAGCCATCGTGTTGATTTGGAGATGACTCATCTTCGCCGAGTTTAAGACGACTTATGTCAAAGATCGTTCTATAGAATCCGGCCTGAATGGCTGGGGGTGCGAGTATGTATACTTTGTTTTTGGGGGTTAGTTCAAGGAAGGCTTCGGCCGTGAGAATGGCTGTGCAGGTTTTTCCTACGCCGACACCATGATAGAGGAGCATGCTGTTGAAGGGTGTGTCCGGTGACATGAATTGGGCGATGAACCGCTGGACTGGCGTGTATTCAAATTCGGCCACCTTGCATACGTCTGTTTCGAGGGTTTCATCTGTTATCTTGGATTGCTTGGATTCACGGAATTCACGCTTTGCGAGTAGTTTTTCTAGGAATCGCTCATCATCTATGTCAGGATAAAGTACGTATTCGTCGGGTTGCCTTTTTAAATCAACGGGCTCTTCTGAGTCACTTTCGTATGCGTTGGAACTCATGGCGCTTGTAGCACTTGAGCCACTCGTAGCACTTGAGCCACTCGTAGCACTTGAGCCACTCGTAGCACTTGAGCCACTTGAATAACTTTTGGAATTTGATGGAGATCCATTATTCGCCACAGGTGCAGGTGTAAGCACAGGTGCAGGTGTAAGCACAGGTGCAGGTGTAAGGACAGATTTCACTACAGGGCTATTCTCACTATTACTATTCGAAGCACTATTGCTTGAAGGAGTTTGAACCTTTGCGGCACTAGGGACATCTGCAGGAGTAGCCCCTTCATTATTGTTTGAAGGAGTTGGTGCCTTTACTATAGGGACCACAGGGGCCTTAGGGACCATAGGGGCCTTAGGGACCACAGGGACCACAGGGGCCTTAGGGACCATAGGGGCCTTAGGGACCACAGGGACCACAGGTACCGCAGGGACCACAGGGGCCTTAGGGACCATAGGGGCCTTAGGGACCACAGGTATAGGTGTTACCTCCTGACTACTGCCCGTAGCAGCACTATTCGTCGGACTGTTTAAGAATACTATTTCTTGGCTGCCCGTGCTCCTGCTGCCCGTGCTCCCGCTTGATTTTTCTCCCGAAGAATTTTCGGGTGTTTTGTTCCCAATCACCTTTTGTGAAGACATAGGTATCTTGCTGTTCTTCTTTCGCATTTTCATTTACCAACTTTTGACCGTATAGAGTCCAGGGTATAATCGGAGAAAAATTTTGCAAGAGGTTAGCAAGTTGTATTACAATTCCACGTTTCTCCAAATTTTCCGGCCGTAGAAGAAGTATAGCCTCATCTAGATTCTTCCATGCCAAGTCACCAATTTCCTTTGTCATTTCAGAATTCGAACTATCATAGGCTGTCGCTGAATTCCCCACATACTGAGCAATATAGTATGTATGCCTATAATGAATATTATTAGATCCATAGAACTGCTCGACTAAAGGGGCCACATTTGTAACTTTCCATATATCATTTTCACATATACCCGTCTCCTCGTTCAACTCGCGATATGCACACTGTATGTCGGACTCGTAAATTTCACGCCGACCCTTAGGAAAGCCCCACTCTGGTTTATCAAATAGCGCAGGCTCTTGCCGGAGAAGATCTGCTAGACAAAATGCCACACCCTTTGCTGAAATGACCCCATTCCGTAAATCTGTCAATTTCTGCTTGGATGCTTTACGATTATTCATATAACGATGAGATGTTTCCGTGCCTACACCCCACAAATCATTCCATATCGAATCAAAATTGTCGTTCAATAGGCGCTCACGTTCTCCCGGAGTCATTCCCCGTAATTGTTTTGATATATATTCTGGCTCTCCGAGTTTGTATTTCCCGCGCATTATATCCATGAAGCCAAGAGTGTGTTTTCGTTGAATCATGAGAACTTGGGGCACGAGACTGGATATCCTCATTGTATGGCGCGTATCATTACATAATTCGGATCGTTGAGGCCATTGTGCGTTGCGAGATGTCCATCGAAATACTAACACACCGTAACTTGATACGGGCTGTATACACTGTCTAAAAACGTGCCCGGATTCCCCGCAATTTGTGCATTTTGATTCGCTGGCCATATATACTACCTATAGTTGGCAGCGCGTCTTAGGTGCTAAATGCTATATATATCCACTATATAGATAGGAATGCACATACCCCCTGAAGTCTGGGGACCATTCTTCTGGCATACTATACATATTGCTGCACTCGGATACCCACAGGATCCAAATTATAGCGAAAAAAAGGCCATGAAAGAGTTTTTAGAATCGCTACAAATAATCATACCCTGCCCCATTTGCCGGAAACACTATATATCCCATCTGGTTAAAATGCCTATCGGGCCGTCTCTCGATTCCAGAAAAGACCTGTTTCGCTGGACAATTGATCTGCACAATGACGTAAATACAATGTTGGGAAAGCGCAAATATACGGAGACGGAGGCACTACAATATTATTCTAGACTTGGTGCAAGGGGTATTTCACCAGTGATAACTGCACAAGACTTTATGGAGGCAGATCAACAGGCAATGCTGAAGGGTGTTGCTGCGGGTCTAGCGGTCTCAGCAGTGATAGGCGGTGTCCTGTATTTTACCTTGGCTAAATCTAATTGAATAATTAGACCAACGAACATTTTGAAATGTTCGTTTACGGGCGGCCGCCGAAGATTTCTACTGCTACAATTTGGTGAGGCAAAGTTTCGCCAAGTGCCGAAATCAAATGTTCAGCGGTATAAAACTAATATGTTATATATCGTCTACGGTGGTGTTAGACCAACGGGCATTTAAAATGCCCGTTGGCCGCCGGCCGCTGAGTCATTTGAAGGCACAAATTGCGGGGCAACGCCCCGCAAAGTGCCCGTTTCAAATGCCCAGCGGTCTAAATATACCGCGGAGTGCTTAAATTAAGCACTCCTAAACGCTGCGTGTTTAGGACTTCAGCACTTTACAGTATAATAAATAATAGGTCATTATAACAGATGCCTAAAGGTAGAAAACTAGAAAGAATAAATTAATGAATAATCAACTCACAGATCTAGACAGGAAACAAATAGCATCACATACTGTGGATGGGCCTAATGAAAGATATCCCAATATTCCGGCCTATATATTCAAGGGTCGTCGCGCCTTTGACTTACATTTGAAACTGGTTCATATAATAGACGAGTTTGAACAGGGGTTCACAGAGGCAGAAAAGTCTAACTGCGCCTTACTTGTCACTATACAGACTACAAGATCAAATGTAGTAGATAGAAAACATATTCACTTATATTTTTATAGCAAGGAGCAAATGGTTCCATCAGGTAAGGCATATTCAAAGGCCGCAGATTGGTTAAAGATGTTAGATGCAGAGCCAAATAATTTAATAGGGCAACTATAAGCAGATGCCAGCCTCAGACGAGGACATATTCCAGGGTGTACAGATTCCAAAGAAACCTGTCCACGCTGCAAAAGTTGCAGGTGTTAAACAGGTTATCTTAGAGCCGAAACTAACAGATGATCAGATTAAGGCTAGAGAGGGCACATATTTCAGTGAGAAAGACGCGGACACTATTTTTGACACTGACATCGACGTCTACGCGAAAGACCCGGAGGCACCTGGGGGTAAACGCCTACTCGCCAGACTCCGGAAAAATGTGATACCTCATGACGTAATAGAACTCGCCTGGAAGAATTTCCACAATGCTGCATCGGCATCTCGCAATCGTGGGGCGGCGGCGGGTCCGATTGATTTGAAGAGTGCCTATTGGAAGAAGCGGAAACCTACGGAAATCGTGGGACACTCGGCGCGCTATATGGAGAATGGTAAGGTCAGTAAGATGCGCGTCAACAACAATGTATTTAGTAGTGTCTTGGGTTATTTTGAACAGACACCGTTCATGAAACTCCCGTGTCGCCTGACCTCGTATACGCAGAAATATTTCGAACAATACAAGGCAGGCATACCATATATAGAGGAAATAGACCAACTTTTCAAAAAACTGGTTCCGGACAGATATGAGGTCCAATACAAACAGGCCAAGGCGAACCCCAATTTTCAGATAGCCAATACGGCTTTCTCTTCTGTCACGATGAATCGAAATTTTCGCACGGGACTCCACATGGATGACGGGGATATGCGGAAGGGGTTCGGCAATCTGTCTGTGATCGAGCGCGGTAAATATCACGGAGGTTACACACTGTTTCCCAGATACAAGGTGGGATTTGATCTGAGAACGGGTGACTTTCTGGCGATGGATGTGCACGAGTGGCATTGTAATACGGAGATGCGTGCGACAGCAGAAGACAAGGCATTCAATAAGAGTCTTCCTGAGATTTACTTGAATAATAAAGATACGGGGACACAGGGTATAGATAAGCGCTACAGCCGCCTTTCCTTCGTATGTTATTTACGTGAGAAACTGGTAAAGTGCAAGGCGAGCGAATCTCTGCCATATTACAAGCGCATCGGCTATAATCCGAGAACCCAGACCCTGAGAAAACATGGTATAGTCGCAGGCCGCCAGACAAGAAAACGCGAAAGAATATGATAACTATACCGTGATATGCCTAAGTTACTAGACATTCACGGTACTTCCGTTAATTTATAATTGAATTACGATGCAATTCAATTATAAATTAAGCGGTATTATAGATATGGCAGATCCCAGGCGCGCAAAGGCCGGTGATGACTATATGAAACAAATCGTATCACTGGGAAAAACTGTCGGTGCACGCGTCTCATCGGCTATACCCGTGACAACAGGTCCGACCAAAGTGAACGCGCAGGGGATATCACAGCCCGTGGCTGGAAGTGGGCTTCTACGGATAGTTATGTATATCATAGCCGGTATCTTGTTATTAGGTATTATACTGATGGCGGTAGATGCCTGGTTCTTTCCGATTTTTAAGAAGACACCGGGCGGAAAAGGTTTTGTTATAGTGCCCGGCACAGATACTTCAGAGCAGTATTGGATTCTGAAACGCAACATAAAGAATATTATCATTGGGACACCCCCAGATGCCGGAGGAAGCACAATTTATTCTAACATCATCGCCGGGCAGCCATCCTTCAGTTTAACCATGGATGTGCTGATAAAGGACGAGATGCCGCAAAATATCCCAGGAAACTCTAAGCGCACATTTTTCATGATGGGAACAAGCAGTTCGAGAAGTGATATACAATTACGCGATGAAGGCTTTTTCCGAGTGGAACTGGACCCACATATAAATAGGGTAGAGGTGACCATTCTAGGAAAGGCGACTGAATCAGGTAATACACATACATATTTGCAAACTGCCTTAATTGATAATGTGCCTATTCATACACCCTTCCGAGTAGGTATTGTTAAGACGCAGTATACAATGGAAGCCTATTTGAATGGCCTACTTGTTCATACTATACAATTGAGAATGGACACAGTCAACCCCGGGACACTCGGCACAACGACCATATATGCACCCCAAAATATAATGGACGATAGTGCAACTCCAAAATCTATATCGAATGCCACGGCAGTTGGTATATCAAATGGCATACAAGTAATGAATTTAAGGCTCTTTGCAGAAGATATAACACCTAGTGAGATGCGGGCCAGAATGAACGATCTTACAGATAAGGCCACTTTTTCAAAAGACATGCGGCCTACTCAATAATTTATAAGCAATCCTTAGATGCGTGTATATTGGCTAATAGTAGCAATAATTCTTTTAACGTATAGTGTATTTTACGGTGTACGTTACATGACTCTGCCTACACCCCCAAAGCAAATAGGAGATGAGGAGATGCGGTTATCTATTTCAAAACAAGTGGGATCAACCGAGGATTTAAAGGATGCGTGGAGTAATACACCCGGAGGCACTCTGCTATTTCATATAAACCCCGTTATTTTAAATCGCACAGCAACCGTTGGTAATGAATATGCGACCCTCGTTGACATTGGGCGAAAACAACGGTTAAAGTTTTTAATTGCTCCGGATGCAGGGCGGAGCCTCATGATGGCCCCCGCTATATTGGAAATCTATGTAATGGGTGACACATATCCAGAAATTGTAGACATACCTGGCCTATATTTACAGCGATGGAGTTGCGTGGCTATAGTAAAACAGGGGCGTAAATTCAATATTTATGTGAATGGTCGCTTAGAAGCCTCACATACATGTCTGTCGATGCCTGAGTATGACAAAGACAAGCCAATATATATTGGGGATACCAGCGGCCACATGGGTGGTAAAATAGCACATATCAATCTTCTTTCTTATGCGATGACGATGGATGATGTAAGAAACTATATATCCGAAAATACGGCTACAGATGGAAAACCGTATTTAGAGTCAGATGCACCCATGTTACCAGATTTTTCATTAGAGGGCATTTTAGAGATAATTACCTGCCCGGGTGGAGGCTGTAATAAGAGTAAAAATATTGGACCACTGGATAAATGGAATTCTGAATATGCATAAACTATTCTGTCAGATTAGAATATAATGGCCGGTGAGAACTCTGGTTCGTCAGGTGTATTTATACTGCTAATAGTGGGTATAGGGTTTTATTACCTCTCTAGTGCTATAAATAACCCATCGTCAAATACGGGCGCTTCTGGTGGTGGCAGTTATAATATTATCTGGTATATACTATCCGCGTTGGCTATATATTACTTATATAAATGGTTGTATGGTGACGGTTCCTTAACGGACATTATACTATACGCGCCGGTGGAAGGTGGGTTGCCTGGAAAATCTGCTAATCCTAATAAATTCACAGCGGACACCGCAAACATGCCTGGGTTATATGATGGTGGCGAATACTCCATAAGCACGTGGATATATGTGAACAATTGGGCCACAAATAAGGGGTTCAATAAACCGTTTCTGCAACTAAGTGGTGGTGGAGGGCCAAGTGGGTTTCAGACGCTTGTTTTGTATCTTGGGCAAAATATGAGCAAACTTGGCGTGAGAGTCAGCACGGATACCTCTAAATTGACCGCATCTGAACTTGGTAATATGAGGCCAGTGTCAGGATCTAGTTTCGGCGGAGGTGTGAATTACGGCGATAACTCTTCCGGGTTTTTAAAGTGCGACATTGAAAACGTGGAACTGCAGCGCTGGGTGAATGTGACAGTGATACTAAATGGAAGAACAGTCGATGTATATATTGATGGCAGAATGTTACGTAGTTGTGTTCTAGCAGGCGCATATGTAGTAAGCGGAAATTCTACGACATTGGCACTTGGAGGCCCATTCGGATTTGGTGGCCTCATTGGAAAGACTCAGGTGGCGGATTTTGCATATTCTCCGGACAGAGTCTATCAGATATATCAATCGGGTCCCTTTGATACGTCGGTTTCGACTAGGCTTTCATCAATGTTCAATCCTGCTGGATTTTCTGTCTCCGCCAGCATGGCAAAGCAATCCTAAAAATACATTTTCCTAATGGACGATAGATAGGCCTATGAGTGAACAAGCACCTGCATCAAGTGGCCCAACTATGCCAAGTATGCCAAGTATGCCAAGTATGTCTGGTATTACTCAGTCACTCAATTCAAATAATTCTGTTACCGACATATTGTTCGGTTTCACGATAGTTCTTATCCTATATATTTCAATGTCAATGCTTGAATATCTATATAAGACATTCTCCTATATTAAAAAGGAACATCTCGAAGTATTTCCGTATACATACCCGTCAGGTTCTAAGAGTCATGTAGCAGTGCAGGACCCTATGGATCAGAATGCGAAGACTATTAACACCTCGGAGAACCAGCGTTCCGGCGTGGAATTCAGTTATTCCATGTTCATTAATTTAAACAGCGACACCTTCTCTAGCGGCAACCATATGTTATATCATATCTTACATAAGGGATACTCAAAGGCCTATCCGCTGATGAGTCCGGGCATATTCTGCTGGGGTGATAAAAATACCGTTCGCATCTATATGAATTCATTCAATACATGGAATGATTTCGTCGATATCGATAATATTCCGGTAAATATCTGGTTCCATCTTGTAATATCATGCAAAAGTAATGTTCTATATGTATATATCAATGGTAATCTCAAACGTAAATTGTCACTTAGTGGAAAAACACCTCCTTATCAGAACTATGGAAATGTCTATATGTTTAGCAGCCGAAAAGTAACATTGAGAGCGGCGACAGTTAAGTCTCTTGATAATGACCCGGCATTCATAGCGGGATCCGATAATGTAAATGCGCAGACCACACTCAGCATGGATGGCTCAGCCAAGGGACTTGTGAGCCGTGTCTTTTACTACCGCTATGCGCTCACATACAGCGAAATCCAGACAGTAATGAATATGGGCCCCTCTTCAAAGGTAGTTGGTTCTGATGCGTCAGCAATGACTCCGTATCTATCAGACACTTGGTGGACCATGAATGGGACCCGGGTCTAATTGCGGTCTAAAATGCCATCTCATCTTGTTTCACAGTATCAAGAAGAGTTGTCATGGCAGGTGGCGGATTGTATATTTTGGTGGCCTACGGCTCTCAGAATGTAATTTTGAACGGAAACCCTGATTTTACCTATTTCTACACGATTCTTAAAAAGCACAGCCATTTTGCATTTGAATCTCTGACTACGCCCTTAGAGGGGCCGCAGGAGTTGTTTTTCGATCAACCCATAAAACTAAGGGCTACGATCAAACGCGTGGGTGATTTACTCATGGACATGTATTTTACCTTTACTTTGCCAGACATATATAGTAAGTATGTAAATCCGCAAACCAGGTCGAGTCAATATGAGTTTCAGTGGGTCCGCTATATTGGTGCACAGATCATTCAAGACGCTTCCTTCTTTGTGGGAGGGACATTAGTGCAACAATTCGATAGTGACTATATTATTGCATCGGCCCTGACGGATCAAGATGAGACCCAGTATAATAAGTGGCAGAGCCTTGTTGGGGATATGCCTGAAATATACAACCCTGCGAATGGTAAATACTCCGGTATACCATCGGGTAGTAGTTCTATACGCACGAGTGGATATTATCCCAATGTTATCAATGACACTACGAACATGGGGACCCAGAATAACTTTCCCTCTATCCCGGGTCGAACTATCATATTGCCCCTGTGCTTCTGGTTTACAAAGAATACCAGTGTATCTTTACCGTTTATCGCATTACAATACCACGAGTGCAGTGTGCAATTGACCCTACGGCCAATACAGGATTTATATACGATTCTTGATCCCAATGGGAATCGCGTGAGGCCAGGGTATCGTGTGGATCCATCCAATACACCTCTACAGCAAGATATTGGTAATGTAGTATATAGCACGGCGACTAATGCATCGGAGTCATATATTCGCAACTTTTTGACGGACTTTAGTTACGAGATTCCAGATTTAAATACGTGGCCATTGAATCCGCGGATACAGACAACCCAGGTATTTTTAACTGACGATGAACGTCTTACATTTTCTACGAAGGCACTTACATATCTCGTAAGACAGGTCTCTCAGTATAATTTTGCAGATATTACAACCCGTAAATTATTTGAATTATTTACACATAATCCTGTTACACGGCTTATTATATTGCCACGAAGAAGTGATTCCATTGAATATAGAAATGCGTGGACAAACTATACGAACTGGTGGCAATATCCGGCTGCCCCATTTGTGCCGACAAATATTCTAGTATTTCTAGGCGGCTCTTCTGGACAGAATGCGGTAGGTATACAGCAGGATATAATACGGCAAATACGTATTTTGTGCGACGGTAATGAGATCCAGGAAATACTGCCTTTGCATCAATTTAATGAAGTGGCATCGTGGAAACATGCAAGGGGAGTGTTTCCACCAGGCCTGGCAATTTATCCGTTTTCTTTGGATACATCGGAATGGATCAAACCGAGTGGCACATTGAATACGAGTCGGGTTCGTAAATTCCAGATAGATATTGATTTGTGGCCCTTGATACAAGACAGCCAGTTTACTATGAATTATCAGATTTATGTGGAGAGTCTGAACTTCTTTGTAGTGGAAAGTGGTATGGGTGGAATGAAGTATGCTACCTAGCATACTTTTTAGGAAAAAGTATATCAAAAAGCACTTTTAGACCAACGGGCATTTTAAATGCCCGTTGGCCGCCGGCCGCTGAGTCATTTGAAGGCACAAATTGCGGGGCAACGCCCCGCAAAGTGCCCGTTTCAAATGCCCAGCGGTCTAAGAAAAGTTCGCAAAGCACTTTTAAGAAAAGTGCCCAAAAAGTGCTTTTAAGAAAAGTGCGCAAAAGGGCTTTTTAGAATGATGCGCAAAGCACTTTTAAGAAAAGTTTAATCCCGCTTCTTCCTCGTCACCGTCTTAGTCTTAGTCGGGTCCATCAATCTTATTTCTGGCATCTTTGATTTCCTGGTTGGATTCAGTTTAATCCAACCAGGGTATTTCTTCATCATTTTTTTGATAGTCTGATGTTCGCGTTTCAGACGATTGCCAAATTGTAGGCCACCGGGCGTCTTATATACGGCAGTCTTTGGTGCTACAAAGTTGAGACGCACGACCGCCCCATCCGCCTTGAAAAACTGTATGGTGCGCTGATAGTCTTCCTTTTCACCTTGACCAATGTCTATGCGGATCTCCTTGCCAGGATTAAAACAGCCCCAGAATGGTCCCACACAGAATTTCAGATCAGTGGAGACTGTATCCTTCATAAAGAATCCATTGGCGCTGGGGTAGACCCCCCAGAATCTGCAGTCGGCCTTCTTGCATTCTGAGAACCCGCGTTTTATGATATCCTTTAGACTCCGGAGCGGCCTTTCATGTCTCTTTGTTTTATTAGTAAACTCAATGAATCCGGATATATCGTCATCAGATGAGACTATAGGCTTGCCTTTTGGAAAGTAGTCAAATATCCAGTTTCTTACTTCTGTAAGACCTTTAACACCTACCAATATTTTGCCGTATGTCTTAGGATCTAATACAGACTCGTATAGCGCCTTTTGTTCTTTGTCTGCTACAACTACGAAAATGCGCTCATTGGGTATCTTATATTGATGCAATACGGCAAGAGTTTTATCGCGACAGCCTTCGGCTCGATTGTATGATGGAACTACGATGGAATAGTCCATACCCCTAATATAGTGCGATAGAATAATTTCAATTCAAATTGTTTGTATCAAATAGATGATAACTGACCGCTTGACGGGTATATTGAATAGGGGGTATTATAGACTGACAAGACTATTTGAAGAGGATAATTTTGAAGATAAAGCGAAGGAAGTCAAGGAAGTCAAGGAAGTCAAGGAAGTCAAGGAAGTCAAGGAAGTCAAGGAGACAGAGAAGGGAAAACAGACAAAGCCGGTAATAAAGGCACCTCAATCTCGTAATGAAGTTGTTCTTAACATTTTAAAAGATGCCATGTTTTATCTTAAAATTGTTTTCATAGTGTTTGGTGGTGTAATATCTGCAAATTACGCAATTGGATACAGTTGGCAGATGCGTCTTCTAAGTTTTGTCTTTGGTATGATATTGTCCATTCCAATTCCATTTTCATTAGGTCCACTTGGCAAGGTATATTTTCCTGTTGTGTATATTAAATTCATCTATGATATATATAATGGCAATCCTCCGAGATTTTATACATTCTTGCCTTTATTAGCACGTAATGAAGATGATTCAAAGGATGGTTGGAAGAAGGCGTTTTTTGCATTATTGAGCCCCTTTGTTTATAAGGAGAATGATAACAGTCGATTGGCGCAAAAAATGGTTACCGAACTATATAAGGCCGGTTGGGAAAAATCACGAGAATTGGCTCAAGGCGAGGCTGCGAGTTTTGCAAGTAAATACGGTGGGGATAAAAACCCTTGTAAAAAACCCGAACCCGCTGCTTCATGCCCAGCGGCCCCAGCGGCCCCAGCGGCCCCAGCGGCCCCAGCGGCACCAGCGGCACCAGCGGCACCAGCGGCTCCAAAGACAAATGTGACGAATGCAGCGACGAATGCAGCGACAAATGAAAAGGGAGCGGCACCAGCGGCACCAGCGGCTCCAGAGGGCCCAGCGGCTCCAGAGGGCCCAGAGGGCCCAGCGCCTCCAGTATCACCAGCGGCACCAGCGGCTCAAGTGGCGCCAGCGCACAAGCAGCCCCCAGCAGCACCCCCCTAGGTAGATTTAATGGCCCATCTTCATTTCATGGTTACAAACCTGTCTAAACCCGCAGCCATATAAGACACTTAGAATGCTCCCCCTCGTAAGTATTGTAACGCCGACATATAATCGCCGACGTTTCATTCCTTTCCTTATTAAAATGGTCCAGCAACAAACCTATCCCAGAGATCGTATGGAGTGGATCATATACGATGATGGTCAAGAACCAATTGGCGACCTTTTAGAAGAAGAAAGTAAAAATCTGCCAACTCTAAAGTATATATTCAGCGAAGAAAAGATGACGATCGGCGAAAAACGGAACCGTCTTAACCAAGAAGCCAATGGGGATATATTGGTCGCCATGGATGATGACGACTTTTATTTTCCAGAGCGTGTTTCTGCTGCGGTAACCGCACTACAAAAAAAGCCCGCAGTAGATCTGGCCGGATCAAGCCATATTCACATGTATTTCACGGATACCAAGGAAATCTACAGTATCGGTCCCTACTTCCCCCTACATGCCACAAATGGTACAATGGCCTGGAGAAAACGCTATAGCCAGACCCGGTCCTATGATGAGACCGTCGCTTTCGCCGAGGAAAAGTCATTCTTAGAAGAATATAAGAATCCCCTCATACAATTGGACGCCATGAAGGTCATGTTAGTGATAAATCATGGTGATAACACATTTGATAAGACTCAGTTACGCACGGCAAATAATAGGTTCATAAAGAAGACAGATAAGACACTAAGTGATTTTATAAAGGATGATGAAATAAGAGGCTTCTTTGCGGACCTATAGAAAACCGGTCTAAACATTTATCGGGTCTGCCCTAATAGAATATAATGTCCAGAGATGACTCTGTAAATAGAATGTTGGATATATATGAACAGCCATTATTGAATGGTCTGACAGAGGATTCCGATATGGCCACACAACCTCAACATATCAAGGTGGCCCTGAAACCACACCAACTTGCCATGGTCAGTGCCATGGAAAAGAAGGAAGCAACCTCAGTTGAGGGGTTCACAATCGGCGACGAGACACACTGTAGTCAATTTGCAATCTTAGGTGATACTGTCGGATCTGGAAAGACGCTTATGATGCTCGGTCATCTTTCGAATGTGAAGGCTACAGTGCCTCGCAACACATTCTCGAGAATCCATGAATATTCAAAGGCGAGATTCTGGAGTCAGAAGCCAGTTCACACGGTAGAGTGTTCTGGAAATACACTGATTATCGTGCCCCACACACTATACCATCAATGGAAATATGCAATCCAACAACAGACAACACTCAGTTTTCTCGAAGTCAAGACTCTGAAGGCATTCGAAAAGCCAGACTTCTTCCAGAATATCAAGGAGCGCGATATTACACTGATGTCAAATACCATTATAAAAAGTTTCATGTCTGTGTCAGCAAGGTTTTCGATTCAGTGGAAACGTGTAATATTTGATGAGGTCGACAGCATACAGTTTACTTCGACGGTCCCTATGCCTAACGCGAACTTCTATTGGTTAATCACAGCGACATGGACGAATCTGCTTTTTCAGGGCCTCTATATGTATATGACTGAATCATATTTGAATCGGCGAATAGTGGCTGGAATGAATTCCGAATTGGCGGCGATGCTTCAGAATGACCAGGTCACCAATGGTAATAATTATTATTCTCGTTATGACATAAAAAGCAGCAACTTCTTCTCAAGTTTCATTACGAAACACCCAAACAGGGGCCATCTTGTCTTGCGGTCGAGTCTAAAGTTCATGGAACAGAGTTGGAGGGCGCCGGCCATTATAGAGGCTCGTATTTCATGTGAAGCGCCAATTCAACATCGCCTCGTATCTCAATTTGTCAGCCCAGAAATCCAGGAATTACTGCATGCAGGGGATGTGCAGGGTGCTCTCGAAAAATTGGGTGTAGTAAATACGAACCAGGGTTCTCTTATTAGTGCTCTGTGTGAAACACGGCAGAAGGACCTTGACCGTCTGGAGAAGACGCTAGCATTCAAGGAGTCTATTGATTATGCGACACCGCAAGCAAAGGATACAGCCATATCTGCCTTAAAAACGAAGATTGCCTCAATCAAGGATCAGATTGAGAGTCTGACTCGACGCATAATAAATGCCAAGGATGAGATTTGCGCCATATGTTATGAGGCGCCCACTTTGCCGACCCTTGTCGCCTGCTGCTCAAGGCTATTCTGCGGAGAGTGTATTATAAACTGTATTCAGAGAGCAGCGAGTTGCCCACTCTGTAGAGCAGCCCTCGAATTCCGATCTCTGAAACGCATTGGTCTGGAGAATGCGCTTGAAAATACAGTCGTAGTTCCCCAATTACCTAGCAAAAAATCTGCGCTTCTCAGTCTGATAACGGAAACCACGGGTGGCAGGTTTCTAGTATTCAATCGCTATGATAATCCCTTTCTTGAGATAGAGCACAAGTTATCAGAGTTGGGGGTTCGCGTGGCAGCCGTTCGTGGAAACAAGGACCATATCTCGAGTATTCTGAAGCAGTTCGAGAAGGGTGATATACGTGTTCTACTTATGAACAGTGCGGAGGCTGGGGCTGGTATTGATCTTAAATCTTCGACGCATATAGTGTTAATGCACAATATGCGGAAGGAAGAGGAAAAACAGATCATTGGTCGCGCGATGCGGCTGGGACGCACAGAGCCACTTCATTTGGTCAGACTCTTGCATGAATCGGAAATGAGTTAGATGCACATCTAAATGCTCATTCTATCTCAATATTGAAATCTACCTCTTGGAAGTTTTCAATATCGGTGATTGCCTCTTCTACGGAAATTATGTCGCGCGCCCATGAACCCGCAAATGGGGCTGCATTGCAAATATCTCCGCCACCACGACCATTTCCCTCGGCAGTCAGTATAGGTAGAGGGTGAATAGTTTGTTTAGGATATCTCAACTTATCTACATACTGCTTCTTGGTATGATTGACAATATAGCGGTATTTATGAGCATACTTCGGATCAGGTCGAATCAAACTAGACTCGTTGGCATTGCATTGCTCATGTAAATTGGTTTCTTGTCCTGGTTCCTTGTCAGCGTAGTCTCCTGCCCACACGACACGGCTCTTGTAATATGCGCCTTCTGGGCTCAAGGAGAATTCAAAGGTGTTGACGAACGAGCCTTTAACATGTGAGTGCTCCATTAACTTCACTCCTTCGTTATATCCGAATGCATTCATCCATACAACAATCTTTCCTGCAGAATCAAGAATAACAGAGTAGTAGTATTGGCCCATTGTATGTGTATCTAAAAAGTGCCTACCCAGTGTTCAATTTTTATCAGGCTAGTATTCGCACAAATGTTTGGGGATATTCATCGATTGGATTTTTTTGGCCTGGTTTGCAGGGAGCCCTATGCTGCGCGCTTCACTGATATGTCTGGGCACACTCTCTATGCTTATATTGTGTTGATCCGAATACTGAATCATCTGTTTCCAAGTATTATACATGGATGATTGGCGTGTTAGAACTTGTGTGAATTGTAGGCTCGATATGGGGGGTACGGTTTGCGAGGGGAATTCTGAGAGGAATGCATTCACAATTTTGAGTTTGAGTTGGAAACTCGGCTTCAATAGATTCCAGTTCTGATAGAAAAACGCCCAATAGTCTGCCTTGTCGCTGATATAGAAAATTTCCATGAATTTCTTGTATATGGACCACGCGCCATCTATCCCGGATAAGCGCTCATGCATATTTTCGTGCACGCAGAGACCAGACAAATTCCCCAGGTTATTTTCGACGTTCGGTATAATGAAGGGGTCCCACAATTCGTATAGACAAGAATGGCTGTATTTTAGAATGTCAGTGCTTGGCTCCTCCCCTTCTTCTTCCTGCTGAGGACCCTCTGATACGATTATTTCGTTTTGCTCCTCGTAATCTAGATACCTTGGCCTGCGTCCATTGATCGCTCGTAATATCACACGGAGATCGGCACTCGCGAGGATTTCTGGTATTAACGAGTGGCCGAGCCAGTCTTTGATAGTTTGGCTTGGAAATTCCATCGGCATATATGTGCTCAGGCGGACTATATATTGATAGGCACGCCCCTTGATTTCATTGCAGATGAGTATTAGCGGGTGTCCCACATTATCCGGCTTCCAATAGCGCATATAGTCGAGCAGTTCACTGAGCCCACCCTTCTCTCCGAGACTGAGCCCATCTATTTCATCAAGTAGGATGGCGAGTTTGTTATTTGGAGAAGAGGACATCGCTTCAAGAACGGATACCTGTGTGAGAAGCGGAATAATCTGCTTCTTGAACGCTTGACCACTGCGTGTATGGCTGGCGTTGAGTTCGATAATACGATAAGTTTCTTGTTTGAGAATTTCTCTGGCGAGTGTGGTCTTACCCACTCCAGGGGGGCCAACGAGAAGAAATGCGGCTGTAGTTTGATTGGCCAACCATCGTCTGAGTGATATTTCTACACTCGGATGAAGATTCGCATATGTCATTAATTAGAGAGACGAATTTATCTTTAGGCTTTATACAGAACAATTGCCTGATTTAGCAAGATCCAGACCGGCCCTTTTAATACCTGTGCATGTGTCTCCGTCGTATACGCCTTCCCATGTGAGCCCCCTAGTGGCGCACATATCACAAATACCCTTTAGTGTAGTAGCGTCTGTAGTATTGACAATATCAGCCGACGTATAAGGGAACGTCTTCATACTGGTCAAGGTTGGCTTCGTTTCCCCGAGTTCATCTTCAGTGATCTTCGTCATTCCACCATTGGTCGATACGCCCAGTAAATCCACACATCCATCGTTTGTGAGACTTGGTAGTTTGGGAATATACGTCAAATAGTCTGGGCAACTGTTTATTACAGGCGGCCAGACGAGACCGGCCTTGGCACCAGCACCAAACCAGCGATTTCCGAAAAAATAGAAGGTCATGATGCTGCCGATAACGAAGATGACTGTGCTGGGTTTTCCCATTCCGCCCAGTTTATTTGTGCCGGCCATAATGAATGCAATGCAGAAGATGATGTAAAATATATAATACCAATTTACTGTGCTAATATCTGCACCTAGGAACATCAGTTGCTTTGCCATACTATTTATAATATCTATATTTATCCGTTACATTATTATGGAACGGATAAATTTGTAGATTGGCCGTTAAGGCTGCTGCCGTTAAGGTTACTGCCGTTAAGGTTACTGCCGTTAAGGCAATTTACATTAAGGACGGGTAGTATTGAACAGCGGGCAGCACAATCGCAGAACCATTTCCAAAGAGGCCACCGCCAACCTCAATGTAGCCAGTGCGGAACGCCACCGTGGGGTGAGCCGAGTCACGTGTGTCAGTAACACCACCGGGAACACCCACTATGCTAGACACGAACTGCACCTTCCGGAAAGTGCGGCCGCTAGAAACCACGGTCTTCCCCATATCACGCAGCACATCGCCGGACGCCGCGGCAAAGGCTGTGCCGGCTGCAAAGGTGCCAACACGGAAAGAGCCGCCAGAGCCAGTCCCAGGCGTATACTCCTGCAGTTGGACGCTACCCGTCGCCACGAAATATCCATTAGATTGAGAGAAGCCACCGGCAGAAGGAGCAACAGACGTCATTTATTATACCTTCGGGATAGAAAATATTTTTATATATCTGGTATTTTCGCCCGTAGGGAAAGTTGGCTACAATCAGAATGGACTTTCAGCCTGGACTTGTTTTACCGAATACGAATCCTCTGCCGGTAGGCGGAATGAATGGCCGTGTGAATTTAACCGCGGGGGCCGGAGCCGGTGGACACTCGGAAGTCCCCGGATTCTCTTACCGGACGAGCGCCCAGGAAACCTTCGACGCGGATGCCCTCCGGGGGAACTGGGAAAAGACCGCGCTGTCTGCCACATTTTTCAGCAAACAGAACATCGAGACCCTCCAACGCGCCATACGCAAGGCCGTATACGAGAAGTCTGGTCCGAAGAAATACAATATCGATGACCAATCCGTAGATGAACTCAGCATAATCATGCGGACCATGTATCTCCAATATTCGCAGAACCTGCCGTATGATATCCCGGGGCAGATCTCAGATCTCAATGAAAAAGTCGTCAACTGGTCAGTCCCACACATTCTCAGCGCCGTTGACCACTACATGTATTATTTGAACGATATCAGCCACATGCCGGTGCCTCTCGCCAGATCGGTTCATCTCAGTTCTGCGGGAACAAAGTCTCTGCCGTTGAACCCTTTCATGTGACGGACGCCTTCAACTTGATAGCCTTCTTCGGCTCCTTTCGCAAGACTGTGCCGCTACGTGCAGCCTCGCGAGCATCCTGGAGAGAAGCCCACGACTTCTCGAAGACCTCCAAATCCCGAGTCCACAGTTCCTCGGCCTTCGTGCCCCGTAGGGTTTCCAGGGCAGCCTTCACGGCCTCCACATGTTTCCGGGCATCCTCTACGGCGCTGGCCTTCACACGGTCCATACGCATCCGGAGCAAGTATTCATAGGAATCCACGGAATCAGGCGTATCCATCCCGTCGAGTGCCGGTAGCCTCTCCGCCTTCAGAGCCTCCACTATCGCCTCGTCCGACTTACGCCGTAGGTCCATGCGGTCTTCCAACAAAGCCAAGAGGAACCGGGCCTTCGCGTCGTATTCGACCAACTCACGCTCGAGGCGCCGGATCTCCAGTTCCTTCCGGGTCTCGTAACCCTTCAGCCGGACCTGGTAATAGTCCTCCATCATGTCTCCGACAGTCCCGTAGCGCTTGATCTTCATCTCCGGGCTGAAACAGACCATGTTGGTCGTGTGCCACGTCGTAGAGAGTTGGAGCATCTTGTCGGCTGCAGCCTGGTCCGTGCGCATCTCGAAGTAGGTGTCGGAGTCGAAATATAGGATGAACTTCACCTCCGTGTCATTGTATAGGTCATCGAATGACTCTAGGACGGGCTTGATACCCTTTTCCTTGTCACCCGTGCATAGCGTGTCGAGATAGGCCTTGTAGTCCTTGGTCCACGTGCCAACTGGCAACTCCGTGACGGTAATCGTGTGCTTAGCATCATCCCACGTCGCAATTCCGCGAGTCTGCCATGTCGACTCGGCCGTCCGGTGGATGGTCCCCTTGAACCCATACCACCACGGCTGAAGGGCGAGGCCGGATAGGGTGCTGCGGCTCAGATTCAGGCGATCGCGCAGCAGCGCAATCACGTCACTGGGGTTGTGAGGGGGGATATTGGTGGAGAAGCCAGTGCCGATGCCGAGGGCGCCGTTGATGGCGATGAGGGGCACGACCGGCTGATAGTGCTCGGGCTCCACGACCTCGCCGTCATCGTCGACATGCTTGAGAATGGCTGCATCCTCCTTCTTGAACATCGCGTCTACAATCGGCTCCATGTAGGTGTGGATATACCTCGGCTGTGCGGCATCCTGCCCACCCATCAATCTAGAGCCGAACTGGCCACTCGGAAAGAGGAGATTGACATTGTTGCTGCCGACGAAATTCTGGCCCATGCCAACAATCGTCATGTTGAGAGACGCCTCACCGTGGTGATAGGCCGCGTTCTCGGATACATAGCCGGCGAGTTGGGCAACCTTGATCTCGGACCGGAGTCCGCGCTTCAGACAGCAGTAGAGGATCTTGCGTTGCGACGGCTTGAGACCATCCATAACGTGAGGCAGAGAGCGCAGATTATCGGCATTGCTGAAGTGGATGAGTTCGTCGTGGATGAAGCGATTATAGGGGACCTTACCACCCTTGACAACCGCGAGTGTGCGCCGAGAGTCATAGGTCTTAAGCCATTCCTTACGGTCGTCAGCACGCTTCTTAGAGAAGGCCAGACAAATTGCGTCATCGGACGCCTCGTCCCACTCGTATTTCATGTCGAAGAGGTCCTTGAACCACTCCCTGGCTTCCTGGGCTGTGGATGTGCCCAGACCCTTGTAGTATTTGATGGTCCAACCACGAGTTGCGTTTTCACTGGCACTGGCACCACCGCCGCCGCCACTCTCACCCTCTCGCCAGGCCTCGAACTCGGCTTGGCTGTAGAACGACTTGACGACGCCGCGCTTGCTCATCTTCAGCAGCGGTGTTGCGAGACAGCAGAGGAAGCCCTTGACTAAAAGGGAGGGCCAGAAGGTGTGGAAGAAGTTCATGAGCAGACCCTTGATGTGGGAGCCGTCATGGTCCTGGTCAGTCATGATCATCACGCGCCCATACCGGAGCGAGGCAGTTGTGTTATAGACCTTGCCTTGCTCGAGGCCGAGAATCTTCTTGATAGAGGTCAACTCCTCGTTCTTGTTGAATTTCTCCTGGCTGATGTCCTTCACGTTCAGCATCTTACCACGCAGAGGAAAGACACCCCAGCGCTCACGCCCCACGACAGCGAGGCCCGCGATCGCAGACGCGGCGGCTGAATCTCCCTCAGTAAGGATGAGTGTGCAGTCGGGGGACTTGGCCGTGCCGGCCCACAAGGCGTCCTCCAGTTTAGGAAGACCGCGCAGCGTCTTGCGCTTGGACCCATCCGTCTTCTTGGCGTCCTTGGCGGCCTTTGCGTCGAGGATGGCCTGGGCCTCCTCTAGAAGGCCGATTTTGATGAGATAGTCGGCCATCTTGTCCGATTTGAATACGGAGCCGAACTTGGCCGCAGGAGTCGTCAGGGTCTCCTTCGTCTGGGAATCAAAGGCGGGATTCACGATGGTCGCGTTGATGAAGAACACAACGGAGTCCTTGAGTTGCGCCGGCTTGATATCCATCTTCTTCTTCTTGGCCAACTCGACGAACGAGCCGAGAATGGCCTTCAGCACGGACTCCACGTGCTTTCCGCCCTTGCGAGTATTGATACCGTTCACAAAGGAGATGTGGCGGTCATCGGGGGACTCGTCCTCGGCGAACAGGTTTTTCGCCAGCACTGCACCGACCTCCCAGCGCTCTCCGCAGCGCTCATACGCATGAGTGGTCCCATCGCGGATAAAGAGGCTTATGAACTTCTCGAACGTGTTTGTTGCGATGACGGCGCCGTTCCAGGATACCTTGACGTCCTTGCCGGCCATGGCGGCCAACTCGATCGCGCGGGTATGAAGCACCTGGATCATCGCATCCAGGTTGAGCCCGGGGAAGCGGGACAGGTCGGGCTCATATGCGATCTTGACGAAGCCCTTGGTGGCCTTGTCTTTCACGATGGAAGGCTTTGATGCGACCGCCATGTGGTCCGTCCAGACCTGTGTGTAGCGCTGGCCAGAGGCAGGGTGGCGAGTGCTGAGCGTGAATTTATTGCTGAAGATGTTCGTGAGTTTAGCACCATAGCCATTCTTTCCACCGACGATCTTCTCCTCGCTCTTGTCATAGTTGCCGCTAGTGAGGAGGTGACCAAAGATGAGTTCGGGCGCATAGACCTTGTGTTCTGCATGGAGTTCGATGGGAATACCGTCTCCGTCATTTTCTACATCAACTACAACTTGGCCATTAGTACTACGACTTACTGTAATCTCAATGTGTTTGATAGGTTGCTTAGTAGGGTCCTGCTTGCTAGATTGGCTACGAACAAGGGCATCGCGGGCATTTACCAGGATCTCATCAAAGATCTTATAAAAGCCCGGGTTGAACGCCACCTTATGATGCCCCATCTTACCTGATGCGGCATCGTAGACCCATCTGATCTCCTCGTGAGTCTCTGTGCTGCCGACATAGGTATCAGGCAACTCGAGAATATGCTCACGGTGAGTATGTTTCTTATACTGATCAGCCATTATTGTATACTTAGCCAAAGGGTACCCCCTTGGGTCAATTTTTGGACTAAGTAATTATATTATCAGAATTTTCCAATAGTTGTTTTAGTTGTATATCCTTTCTATCCTTGAAATCATAACGTTTAAAATACGCCCAGTCTCTTATATGTTCCGTTTTTGGATTTGATGCATCGCCTCTTGACATTTTAACCTTCTTAAAAAACTCCTTTGATTGTATGGCATAGTGATTTAATTTAAATATAGATGGTAATTTTATCGACTTGCCTTTTATAGAATGACAGTGAATTCTAAAACCGTCTTTATTTAGATCCTTGACCCATATAATTGATTTTATATTTTTGTTTATCCCATTCTTCTTCATAGTAAATGATTTGCGGATACTCTCAGGCTGTTTTGTGTGGCCGCTTGAGCCAAACATCGTCCAATTTACACGGATCTCAGATGGGTGATCTGCCTTTGAAAATATGTCTTGTAGGTTTTCTTTGAGATTCTTCTTATTTTTGCAGAATAAGTACTCATCTAGATCTAGTACTATGAGAATATCTATCTTATGCTCTTTGCACCAAGGCTGGCCCAGCCTATTGTAATGATACTTCTGCGCGTGTCTTTTAAGGCCATTCTTGAGAGTAACGTGCTGTTCAAGCCCCTTTATTTCCCCTTTCCAGTTATCTGTAGAGTTGTTATTTATAAGTAGTATTTTATCTACTCCCTGCCACACATAATGCTCTATCCATTCACGTATTCCCATGGACTCATTTTTGAATATGGCCATTAACCCCACTCTAAGATTTGCCTTACTATGTAATACGCGCCTTGTTTTATGCGTTGTGCGCATTTCATGCGTTTTAACCTTTCTAGTGGCGATAGCCATCTATAGTTCCGGGATTATTTATTATACGATATCAGAGGCGACAAATGCCATTGAATAAAACAATAAAAATTAGAGGGGCAAAGAGTGCCAAGACAAGAAAAGCCCGTAAATCTGATAAGGATATTGGTTTTATAGTACTGCGCCATGTAAATTCCAAGGAAACGAACTTATACTGGCAGGAATCATATGATTGTATACGAAAATTTTATCCTGAGTGCAAAATCGTTATTATAGATGACAATAGCGATTCTAACTACGTCACCGAGCGCGTTTTATACAAGACAGAGATCATTCAATCTGAATTCCCGGGCAGGGGTGAACTCTTACCCTATTACTATTATTCCAGACATAAATGGTTTCCTACTGCTGTAGTACTACATGATGGGGTATTTATAAATAAACACATTGATTTCAAGGTTGACAAGTATAAAATAATATGGGAATTCAATCATTACTGGGACAAACCCAAAAATGAAATACGCCTTATAAAGGCTCTGAAAAACCATGAGGACCTCTTAGAGTTGCACGCAGATAAAAGTGCCTGGAAGGGTTGCTTTGGTGCAATGAGCGTTATTACTCATGACTTTGTGAAAATGATAGATGAGAAATATGGCCTCGCTAGACTGCTGCCCCTTATTACCACACGTAAGAATCGGCAGACATTTGAACGTGTATTTGCCTGCCTTTTACAGGCTAATCACAAGAAGGAAGTATTGATGGGCTTTGTACTAAATACCACCAAATGGGGATACCCGTTCTATAAATATATCAAAGAATATGATAATGAATATATGAAATCGCCTTTGATAAAAGTGTGGACGGGGCGGTAATATATCTCCGACAATTGTAGTAAGGGATGTTATCTGTAATAACAGCCTGCTCTAGACGAGATAATTTACAGGCAATCTATGATTCTATTGACTTTAGAATGATTCATATGTGGTACATCATATATGACACGTCAAAGGGGCGCTCGTATACCCATCAATTCAAAGGGCATGCTAAAATCAAAGAAATAAACTATGATAAAGAGGGCGTCTGTGGTCATCCACAGATCAATCATGCCATAGACCTTATTGAGGACGGTTTTGTTTATATTGTAGATGACGATAATATTATACATCCTGAATTTTGGACGACCTATAGCGACCTAGATCCAGACTATATTTATACTTGGGATCAGAATCGCGTTCGGGAAAAAAGGGTTGCGAAAGGCGATAAGGTTAAATTGTTTTTAATAGATACGTCGCAATTTATAGTTCCGAGAAAATATATAGGGGATATACGCTGGGATAATCACAGACGTAATGCGGACTTTAAATTTATAAATGCCATACATAAAAAATACTCGGACAAATTCAAATACATAAACAAAACCCTATGTTATCACAACTATCTTCTTAAAAGAGTTGCAATTTGTTTCTGGGGCCTATCGCGATCTCTGAAATTTACTGAGCCATCTATTGAACAATGCGTATTCAAGCCCCTAAAAGACGCCAATATAAATTACGACGTATTTTTACATACTTATAAAATACATGGAGAATATAAGAATCCGCACGCGCATGAACATGATATTAAGTTGGACAACAACGAGTATAAATTGTTGAAACCTACTGATTCTATCGTGGAAAATCAAGACTATATTTTTAAGAAAATAAACCCCAAAAAATATACAACGAAAGGAAATCCCTGGGAATTAGAAAATAAGTCAATTGATACCGTGCATAATTTTATACTTTCACTGTGGTCTTTAAAACAGGTTACATCCCTATGGTTAAAAAATGAGCAAATGTACACGCATGTCATGTATTGTCGTCCAGATGTTACATACATCACGCCCTTAGATGTAGAATGGTTTACCTTCACAGATAAAGTGTATATGCCGGATTTTGCAAGACATGGTTTTAATAAATCTAAGGTAAACGATCGGTTTGCCATAGGGCGCCCAGAAGAGATGAAATTTTATGGAAACCGTTTTGATGAGGCCTTGGAATATTCCAAAAAAAGGCAAATGCATTCTGAGACCTTTTTATCGCATATCATAAAAAAGCATAAGATTCAGTTGAAACTAATTAAATTTGACTTTATAAGAACAAGGGCAACAAGCCAGAAAAACCTTACAGATGTAAAGGAGTTGATACGGAAGAAACGGCTTACAAAAAAACGCGCTAGAGAAGTACAACAAAAATACACGAGAAAGGCGCGTAAACTTGGCCTAATTGAAGATGAATAAATATATTAAACATAATATAGAAATGCCAAAGACGAGACAAAATAGAAAGCAAAGAGCGGGTGGATTGCCCTTATCATATTTACAGCGTGGCTACGTGGAGCCATCTGGGTCGGCTGGATCTACAGTAAATACCGCACAAGTTGGCCTTGCAAGGCCTGTATTGAACGCTACTGGTGGTGCTCGTCGTACGCATAAACATCGTAGACGTAAAACGTATAAAAGGGTAATGAAGGGTGGGTTTTTCCCAGGTGTAATGGGATCTTTTCTTCAGAATGCAAAATCACTATTGCCGGCTACAGCGGTAGCCGCCTATAGGACATTCAAAAACTATAATAAAACGAGGAAAAATGGGTATTGATTTAATCCACCCGGCACCTTTAGATTCTGCCTTTTTGCGGGAATTCGCCTAAAGACAGAAAGCGTCCGACAAGGAGAAGAGAATGTCCATACAACCAAAGGCCACGTCAAATGGGAATGGAAATCTGTTTGAGGTGAAGACCGTGCAGTCTGGTGCTTTTCGCACCTTAATCGAGGCTCTGAAGGAGATCCTTACGGAGGCGAACCTGGAGTTCGACTCGCAGGGTATTAAGATCGTGGCGGTAGACGAGACGCACACGGTTCTCGTATATCTCCGTCTGCATGCGGACAAGTTCGAGAACTTCTATTGCCCTGTGAAACATGTGCTCGGCGTGAACATGATCTATCTTTTCAAACTGATCAAGACTATGGGTAATAATGACAGCCTGACCCTCTACCTGCCGGCGAACAACCCGAACAAGTTGGGGATCCGCATGGAGAACACAGAGAAGTCCCAGATCACGAACTTCTATCTCAAACTCTTCGACACGGATGTCGAGGACATCAGTATCCCGAGTCTCAACTTCACCAGCATTATCCACATGCACAGCACGGATTTCCAGAAGATCTGTCGCGACATGAATGTCTTAGGCGAGAAGATGGAGATCACGAGCAGTGGTAGCAACCTGATTTTCCGTTGCATGGGCGACTTCGCTGAGCAGGAGACCGTGATCGCGGATAATCAGGCATCGATGAAGGTTCAGACGAAGGGGACCACGAATGAGATTGTGCAGGGGGTTTTCCAACTGAAGCACCTTGTTCTCTTCACCAAGTGCACCACTCTATGCCCGAGCATCGAGTTGTATCTGAAGAATGACTACCCTCTCATCTTACGCTACATGGTGGCGAATCTGGGCGAAGTTAAACTTGTCTTGGCGCCCATCAAGAACAAGAAGGAATAGACTGACCACGAAGTGCCAAAAAAATTGATTATGTTGCCCTTGCCATATACAAGCACAACACAATCATATGAAATCGACGCCAGCCTCTGGCTTTCCAGCAGTTTTCGCAATTAGGCGTGAGATTGGCTACAAGTTGTATACGAACAAGATGTATAAGAATCCGGCTAGCGATGACTATATCAGTGTTGTTGGAACCGTCACGAACATGGCCTTAGATTCCACATATGAATATAGCCCCCAAGAGGCCCGCTATTATACTGTATCGCGAAAGTGGTGTGGCGGGCCTTTAATGCCGTGCGAATGGTCTTTCACAGGCATCGAGTTTTCGGCGACAGAAGAGGGTTCAGATAGACAAGCCAGGAGAGTTCCGCTTATATATATCGCAACGCAGATTGATTGCCTATTCCCTCTGGGATCGACCATGTTGAAGCCTACTGCAAATCGGCCTATTCACATACCAAAGCAGTCTCTGACAGAACGGGCCGCAGTGTTTAATGGCGATCCGTATAGTGCCAGACCAGTGGTCGAAGAGTCGCATGGTCTTGCGGTATATGTTATGCCACAACATATCAAAGAGATCATTATAAGCAACAGTGTTAGTAAAAGGGAAACTTGTGCAATATCATTCAATGATATTACACAAGATACGGCCAGTATTACTTCTTGCGGCCACGTATTTGACAGACTGGCGATCACCAGATGGCTGGCTGAAGCATCTTCCAATGGCCTATGCCCCTTATGCAAACAGAAGTGTCATCTCGTATGATATTGATGCAGAATAAATTTTTTATATCGTCATATTGTATGAGCACTTTAATAGAAATAATAAAAGACCAGTCTCTCGATGATTTGAAAACCGCAAAAGGCGTGATTGGATATATTACTAGAGAGGATAGAACTAAAACTCTTGCGCAAAAACTGACAAGGCTTTTACCCGAGCACGATAATCCTAGATTAAAAACAATAAAATATGTCGAATCAATCTCACTTACAAAAGAGGAGCAAGGGGCTGTTCATATAACTTTATGCGACGCGTCTAAAATAAAGGCGGGTCAATTAAAGGTCAAAGGGCTCCTTTATTATGTTTTGAGGGATGGGAAAATAATGACATTACGGTTGTTGTTAAATTTAGGTTTTCTTAAATGTCCCGGTTTGAATACAGATATTCATATAATTGAACCGATATCTATGTTGCTTAATGAAATATTGGATTTTTGGGGAAAATGTAGTTGTTTAAACTATAGGGATTGTTCTGGAATATTTTATGGTTATGATTATTATCGTAATATACTGTTTTCACAAGGTGAAACATATACTGAGCGACTCGATGTCTTTAAAAGTATTCTTACCCTTTTTCATATAATGGTTCATATTATAATAGACAATATACTGATCATAGTAGGTCAGGAAACAGAAGGGGCAAACAAAGATGTCTTACAAAGACTTAGAATACGTATGCATAATATTCTGAAAACATACATAGATAAAAAGCAAATCCCTGGCGAAATAGTGGCTTGGTTTTCAGATGCATTTTTTTCATCTGTTCAAACAACAAAAGAGTATTCAACCGGTGTATATGCTCGGCTATACAGTAAACTTAATGAAGAGTTGAAGCCCGCATTAATATCACCAGATACATTTCTTAAATTGATCGGTAGTGAGAATAACAAATGCCCTCCACCAAATCCCAATGAACGTGGAGGTTCTAGAAAAGTGCGCAGGCGGCGGCGTCGTAAGACTACCACTAAGCGCCGAACTGCTTGAATTAATGACTTCGTCATAGGTAAATTATATGTATCCGGCCAGTTATATTTATTCTCATATAATAGATGGTAAAATTTAAGAAGCAGGTAACCAAGAAGAGAATAAATAGGAAGCAAAAGGCAACCACGCAGAAGGGTGGCCTTTTTAAAGACGATATGCATTACTTACTGCTGAAATTGAACAATCGATCTATATCAGACTACGCCACTGCAAAAATGGTGGGTGTTAACTTCAATCTGACCCTTGGTGATTCATATTTGGCCGCTGCTATGGCTGCGGCTAAAAAGGATCAGACCGATAAATTACAACTTGCCGCTAACTATAATACACATGCTAAAAAAAATCCTACGGAAGAAAACAAGTCGAAGGCAGCAAATGCGACTAAGGCCGCAAAAAGGTCAACTGAAACTATGAGATCCGTGCAAAGATGGTTTGATGGTAACCAGTTAAAAGGTAAGATAGAAAGCCTCGAGTCAAATAAGAATGAGGGTGATCCTCTCCCTATGATACCATATGATAAAGTCAAAGAACACGCAGATGTATCTGTAATGCTCCCTCTTTCATTACCTAAAGATCAACGTTCCTATTTGAATGAAACATTATGCAAAAGAAGGGACATGGGACTTAGACTTAGTAACTTTGGTCTTCGTAGTAAGACAAAAGACCCTAGGTATAAATCAGCCCTCGATTATGTTTTAAAATCTAATAAACTTATCACTTTGAAGTTGTTATTAGAATGCGGACTCCTTGATTGCTTTGATATAGATATAGTTTCGGCAATAAATCATAGACTTTATAATATATTAAAAGAGTTAAATGATATTACATGCATACAGCAGTTCAATATGTTTAAGGTGGAACTTGAATATTTTAACACTATGATTATTGTAATAGTGGAGAAAATATTAAGTCGTAAATCTGAACTAAGAAAACTTGCGGTCTATTTGGATAAACGTCTAAAACAACTTGTGCAAAAGCATACAACTGTGCCAAAGGAACTTCTAGCATTGATATCTAAACTTTTAATTTCACCTGAGGGGCTATATACACTTATCTATAAAAACCTCGAAGACAAGAGTAATATATTATTACCAAGATCAGATTGGGTAAAGGTGGTTGATCCCGAAGATAATGCTGTGTGGTATGTAAATACAACAACTCGTGTATCACAATGGGCCTTACCAGATGAAGGAATCGATTGTCATATGGCGAGGATACAAGCCGTTGTGAAAGATATTAAAGATATGAAAGCATCTGCCCCACTTCCCGAATGTAGCAAAGAAGATCTTGCATCTGGTGGTGTTCTTGTTTCGTTGTCTGGTTCTGCACTTACTTATACACTCGCTGCTCCTGCTACTGGCGCAGTGGCTGCTGGCGGCACTGGTGGCTACGGAGGTGGTGGATTTGATGGCGGTGGATTTGATGGCGGTGGATTTGATGGCGGTGGATTTGATGGCGGTGGCTGCCCTATTCAGTAAACATTACCCAATCCTCACATCCGCTTTTGCACATGCGGTGTATATAAAATATCCGACTCTGAGCAGGACGTGTCGACGAATTGCAGATCCTCTGGTGTATTGTATTTATCTGAATTCGCATTCCACACCTTCAGAATATTAAACGTGCCCTTCTTGGGGCTCATACTGATACCCATACACACATTGCCAGGTTCTTTAAAGATGCCTCCTAGCATTGCGTGTATTACATGTGCTGTAAAGACCTCTTTCACATTGTCTGAGGGGACCTTTACACTGTAACTCCCTCCGCGAATGTTCTGGTGGTTTTCCCAGAGCGGCAAAATCTCCCCCCGCATAAAAAACGGCACACCATTCTTTAGACGCATTGAACCGACTTCCTCTAGGACCGTCAGAACATCCTGCCAAGTCATACACGTATGCACCTTAATGAAGGTATCGAGAGTCCATTTCTCAGCGTCCGCTTGATGAAAGTACAAGGTCCAGGAACCGCTCGGTATCTTGTCCGTCAAAGTTGGGAGCATTGCTGCCATCGTATATAGTATTATGCGCAGTATCATTAAGCCCCCGTTTTATTATGTCGCCTGTATCTGTGATGATTTCTACTGTTAGACCCTTGTTGTAATGAGCGAGCGGTGACCTATTTTTACAACACCATAGTGAAAATATCTCGGTGGGCGACGGCTGTATTTGCCCGGACCATTTGACATCATTGATCCAGTCGGTGAGGTCTATGGGTGTCGGTCTCTCACTACCGGGATCTGTTACAGAGAATCCGAGATAGGAGAGGTGTTTCATTTCGGAATCTGTAATGCGTGGGTCCTTGAATGCGGGCGGATCAAGAGTTGCCTTCCATCTTATGTAGCGTTGAGGGACTTGACTGGATTCGAATAAGTCGGTTGAAATAGGTAGAGAAGAACCTGAGATAAATATCCATTCTTTGGGATTGTATAGTTCATTATTCACGGCACGCATTACATTATTACTGGTTTCCATGATTTCCAGGCCTTTCAAATATATCCACGGACCCCAATTCAATAAAAATTCCGTTAGCATCTATATAATAATAGTTGCGAACTGAGTTTAGGTAAAATAACGCTGCACGGTATTGCAAAAATTAGCATCTATTCTTTTTTTTCTCCTTTCTTTTCTTTTTCGGCTCTATCATGTCACAACATACATAATCATCATCATTTACACACGCGTTATCTGTGCTATCCTTTATCTCAACGGCATCATCAGAGTTCTTCTTGGCATTTTTAAATACGATGGACATGAGAATATAAATGAGAACAATGCCTAGGAATACCCAATTCACACGTTCTTGTCCGTAGTTACATAGGTAGTGGAATAAGACGGTTGCGATTATGCCAAGAAAAAGGTGACTAAAGACAGGCGCTTTAAATATTATATCCGCCAAAACGAATGCGATAGTCAGTGATCCCATTAACATGGTACTAACACAAGGTGTCTCCATTATTACCCTTCTACGCAGGGGCTAGTTTTTTTAGCGTCTTCTTCACTGGGTCATATTTACCAATGGGGTCGCCCACCTCGCCGCCATCGTTCGAATATACGAGGTTATTGGTGTCCTTGAAGAGCAGGATGCCCTTATACGTCCACTCCTCAACCTCCTCCTCAACCTCAACTTCCTCCTCAACTTCCTCCTCAACTTCCTCCTCAACTTCCTCCTCAACTTCCTCCTCGACCTCAACCTCTTCCTCAACTTCTCCCTCCTCCTCGACCTCCTCATATATCTCAATAGCCTTTGGCTGAACAACTGTAGCCTTTGGCTGAACAACTGTAGCCTTTGGCTGAACAACTGTAGCCTTTGGCTGAACAACTGTAGCCTTTGGCTGAACAACTGTAGCCTTTGGCTGAACCACCGTTACCGTTTTGATTGAGGACACCATATCGGAAGATGAGGCCGTTGGGTTGATAGAGGGGATCGTAGATGCAGCATTAAGAATAGTAGCCTCGACCCACTCTCTGGCCTGAACCGCCTTTGAAAGATTTTCAGACAATTGTGAAATCGCAGAAATTACCGCACGATGCTGCTCTTCCTGCTTTGCCAGAATTTGCGTGAGCATGGTTTGGTCTAAGGGACTAGGAACACTCGGCGTCTGCACCTGCGTCTGCGCTTGCACCTGCGTCTGCGCTTGCACCTCCGTCTGCGCTTGCACCTGCGTCTGCGCTTGCACCTGCGCTTGCATCTCGTCAGCAAACTTCAGCAGAGACTCCGAAATTTCTACCTGGGCACTTTTGAAGGCACGATGCATTCTGTGTGCCTTTACAAAATGGTAGCCACAACTCAATTTTTGGACTTCACCTGCAAATTCATTACCGCATCCAGAGTGCTCTCCTTATCCTTCAGTGGCTTTGATCTCTTCAAACGAAGACCTGACTCACTATACTTAATCACATCGAGACCCGTACCAGCGGCGCTAGTATTTCTCAGCGATGTCTCATAAAAGTCAACAGGCTTCGTATCGAGAGTTGCCAAGATACTGATCACCGGTGGGAGATTAATGTCGACACGAATCTTGTTTTTGCAGATAATATCACGATATTGCTCATGTGATAGGGGTCCACCAAATAGGCGAAGGCACTCTTTCGGAGGAGCAGGCTGTATATCTATTGTCTGTTTATACATTCTGTGGAACAGTGCCTGCCTCTCCCATCTGAGTTGCGGATCAACGTGTTCATTTAATAGATAGGAAAGGCCGCAAGACATCGTGCAGAAATTGCCATAGACTGTATAGACTCCATTCTCTTCATGGGTAGGCATTACGATAGGGCGACCCTCGAATCCACCGCAGCACCAAAAGCACGCGGCAGAACTGCTTTCTGGGAGGCTCATTGTTTCATTGCCAACGCGATATTCAATCATAACATCCATAGTATAAAATGCCTTAATCTGTTTATCATCTACTAATACTTGCCGCTGCTGTTTCTTATTATCACATACGGTCAGCATATTTGACTCGCTAATGGCAAGAGGAAGTTCATCCACCACATTTTGCTTTTTATCCACGTCTAAGCCAGATAAAAGTAATTCCGCATTGCTTGCATACAAGTCGTCAGCAGTTGCATCATATGGCTGGGGATTTCCAGGAGGTCTAGGATCATATACAAGAGGCCCATCCTGAAATTGTATTTCGGTGGACCTAAATGGAAAATGCACGATCAAAGGGCGACGGGGCTCAGGAGTGAAGGTGCCCTGTATACATCCATCTGCTGAAATAGATGCCATGATAGGAGCGGCCTTTGATTTACTGCCCTTGGTCACCTTCTTTACACCTTCAGCATTCACACCTTCTGTTTTTGTCGACTTGGGCATATATTCTACGAGATAGTTGTATTACTGACGTTTAGGTCATTTCACAAATAGGTGCATTAGATAGCCGGCTTAATGATATGGGTCATCTTATCTTAGATGGATACAGATATATCTCGTGTAGATAAATGTATAAACGCAATGATAGATAACCCAATCAAATTTCAACACTGTATATTTGTAGGGCCTCCAGGTTGCGGAAAAACAACGGCTGCCTGTAATATCGTTCACCGCTTTTATAGTTCTACACTTGAGAGGATAGGTAGGGCACTTTTTCTGAATGCGAGTGATGAGCGGAGCCTAGAAGCAATACGCTCAAAGGTATACCCCTTCGTCGAGTCTGTTGGCGCGGGTCTATTCGGATACACGGATAAACCGAAGATCATTATATTCGACGAGGTAGAAACACTCACAGAGCCGGCACAACTTGCATTACGCCCCTTACTGGAAAAGCCGCCGAGTCAGTTACTCGTCTTTTTCATCTGCAATTCGCTCTCTAAGATACACGTTTCACTTCGATCCAGATTTTTCATTCTGCGATTTGATCCACTACCAGAACAACTGCTGAAATCGAGATTAGTGGGCATATCCCCTAGTATTCAATTACCAGGGCGATTCGATATTCGGCTGAGGCGGAGTGATATGCGCTATTTTCTCTTGAATTCACAAGAAACACAGAAGGCCACCATATGGCTTTGTAATACTCTGAATGCGCATCCATCAGAACGTCTAGAAATATGGAGGGTCACGTATAACCAATTATCGCTACAGACCTTTGGTTGCTATATGCTCACCTTGTCACTCTTGACTAAAAGTGGCGACTTGAATTGGAAGTATTGCATAGAAATATGCGATCCCAATTTACTAGTGTGGATTACAGAGGAGAGAGCCATCCATATTATGGAAACGATGTGGCTAAATATGATAAGTAACAACACTAAAGCCGGTCTAAAAAATGAATAGATCATGCCAATCCTATTAAAGTATATCAAATGGCAGCACCTCTGATAATTAGCCCTCTGAGAATTTCCACGACTGTGACAACCTGTCATGTAGGTTGTGGCATTCGTCTCAAACGACTCTTTGATAATTTCGGTAAGTGGGCAATCCCCTTCGGATATCCTGGCGAGGGCTTCTTGAAGATGGAGTTCGAGGCTAAGGTGATCGGTTCATCTACACGTGACGTCTTAACGAAGCGTCGTGTAACAGAGAAGACATTCTTCAATCAGGCCACTCTGGTAATCCGCAAGACCCTCCCCGCCAGCATAGGTCGTGGCTGGAAAGAGGTGAATATTAAGTTGTTCGCAAATGGCGGTGTGCAGATGACAGGTGTTCCTACACCCGAGTTTAGCCAGGAGGTGATCACCTACGTAATCCACACAATCAAGGCGGCCGACGCAGAAGTATTTACGGGGGAGGCCGCAATGACACGATTCCGCATTCAACTCATCAACAGCGATTACAGTATCAACCGACACATCTATCAGGATAAACTCCACAAGATTCTGAGCAACGTCTATAACTTGTTCAGCAGCCACGAAAGCACTATTTACCAGGGTGTCAATACGAAATACTATTATAATAAGCGGCAAGGCCTCGATAAGATGAAACCTGGCATTTGCCAGTGCACGGCGGCGTGTAATGGCCAGGGGACAGGCGATGGCGACGGCCAATGCAAGCGTATCACCGTGAGCCCCTTTAGTTCTGGGAAAATCATCGTGACAGGTGCGCGTGATATGCACCAGATCAACGAGGCATATGAGTTCTTCAATGAGATTCTAGAAGCCCATCAGGCGGAAATCCTCTTTGTCCCGGCCACCGATGTAACTCCCGCGTAAAACTTTATCTCGCCTTTTCCAGAACTACGGCAGACAATGTCCACGGCACAACCTGCAAATACGGTGGTTGCTACTACGCCTGCTCAGACTCCGGCAGACCCTCAGCCCGCGGTGGCGACTCTAGTGAACGCGGCGAAGTTGGCCATCCAGAAAGACATGGCGATTCAACTCGACTATTTCGTGGAGTCGACGTCCGGTAACGCATTTTTGGGTGAGGACGCCCAGACGAATGAGAAGATGCTCGTGAAGAATGCGGAGGAGTATACCAGCCACATCCAGAAGATCTACAAGTCGGGTGATGACTTTATCATCATGACGGAGAATTCCATTTACATCGTCAGCGGGAAGATTCAGAAGCGCAAGATTCAGGCGTCCACCCTGAGATCTGGGGATTTTTAAGCACTCCACGGTAAAAATGAATAAGTGTCCATGGATAAAAAATTGATGGACTGGCACCCGATACCGTAAATTACAACTACATACGAATGACTTGCACTCTAGGTGTTCTTGGAGCGCGCAATTCGATCACGAAACAAATGATCCAAGATGAGATTCTGAATCCTATCTTCGATGATTTACAGGTAAAGCCGACAAAGATTCTCGTGCCATCGGAGCCCATGTCGAGCACCTACATAGAGTGCTGGGCTACACGGAATGGTATTGACGTCCAGGCCGTCAAATCGGACTGGATTCTGAGTGGTAAGAGGGCCGGAATCTTGAGGGATGCCCAGATCGAGAAGGAGTCGACGGCGCTACTGATCTTTGAGGGACCAAAGAGCCGCTATTATCTGGATCTGGCTGAGCGCATCGCGAAGCGGAGGCCAGGTTGCCAGGTCTACGTTGTCGAGGCCAAGAGTGTCTCACCTGTTCTGTTGGAAGTCGACACGGTTGCCAAATACGCAATCAAGGATGAGGATGAAGCGGACATTCTTACCTTGCCAAAGATGTGGGGTCAATCTACCCCCCGCGTACTGTTTTAGTAATTATATAATAGCAAATAATGATTGGAACAAAAACACAAATATAATACCAGACTATTTGTTTTCTATATACTTCGTTTCTATCACCCGGACTGTGAATTAAAAGGTAGATAGAATAAAACAGTGGTAATAAAAATATAAATATTATAATTAAATGTACCATCTATATAGAACATGGAAATTAAATTTAAATATATTATACTAATTTGGTATATATCATTAATTATTGTTGCGTGGGCATTTTCTGAGACAATATATTTGCCAAAAACATACAAAAATGTTTTCATTATCTATTGTCTTTTAATTGCGATATCCGGTCTGTTTGCTGATAATATAATAGTAGCAAATAAACCATTTGAAGATGTAACTCTAATACAAAAGAGGTATCCAGAGTTATGGGATACCAATGTGAACTTATTGAATTTTTTAGATTTAGGTCCAACAATACAGGGCGTGTGGGATTTATATATATTTGGTAATATTAATTACCAAAATTCAAAACACTGGACGTGGAACTTTGAGATCCCTCATATAATGGGCAATACTATTTATTTATTGGCAATTTTGTTTTTATGTTTGAAGGATCATAACGCATTTTTAATCTCTTTGTTATTTGGATCTATTGTTTTATCAATCGACTATTTTGTATATATATTATCATTGATACAGGATCATATGAATGGTATTCACACAAATACTCCTCTTAAATACAAATTAATATCGTGGGGATTCTTAGATTTTCCATACATGTTTCTTGCTGGATTTTCAGTCTTATGGTATTCTTATACTGAATTAACAAAATAATCAACATGGCGTGGATTAATTAACTTCTGCAGTTGGTGGTATAGAACCAGTTGTGGCTACGGCTACTGCAGTGGCCGCAGTGGCTTCTACGACCGCACTAATCGGGCCTATTTTAGACAATATCTCATTTACAGCATAATACACCACATATGGCGGAATGATTACCCATGGAACATTCCATAATAAGGGTGGTGCCCAGAAATCCTTATTTTTTACAAATTTCATTTCTACAAATACGGACACTAAATACCAAACAATCAGTGCAAATTGTATGGAAACAAATATGATAGATGATAGGTAAATATTGACCTCATTATAATTAAAGAACCAATACAATATAATGGGTGCCATTATTATACAGAAAATCCCGTGAATAACCTCTCCAGTCAATACAAATCGGCTGCCCTCTACCTTTTCTACGTTTTCGCAATACCTTTTATCAGACAGAGAGTAATCTGCGTATAAGTCCATATACATTTTGTAGGAGAATATGTCATATATGCTGTTATTTTCTAGCCAATAGCATAACTTCTCCTTATAATACATTTTCCCCTTGTTCTCAAGATAGTCATAATAGAAGAGCAACATCATTTCAAATATGGCTACAAACACCATAGCCAATGTCCAAATAAATATGGTCCACAGCAGATTAGTCTTTAATCCTAGCCATTGGCAGAGTCCATAACTGACCGCAAAAAATGTGGTAAGCCATGTAATGACTAAGTTACAGCCTAACATTATAATATACTAGTATTTAAAAAGCACATCAAAATATACGTAATCTACGCTTATTTTGATGATCTGCATTGGAAATCCGGATTATATATTCAATCACGGAATATATATTTTGCAAATGCATTAGATGAAGTAAAAGTGGGGATGTTTGGCCTGTTACGACAAAAAAGCAGCATTACCTAGCACCGCCCCTGCCTTTTTCATCTTTTTTCCGAAACCCTCCGTATTTAGCCCGCGTTTGCAGACTAAGAATAGTGCCCAGGCATTCGTAAAACCTATGAGAACGGCAAATAGACTCATACCCATCGCATAAGTAAAACCCTTCCCACCACTGAGAGCCATCAGCACAGTTATTACCACGACCACCGCGCCGAAGGCATTCAAAAGGCAAGGAAGAAAAACCAATTGCATACCGTATTGCTAGAAATGGCTCTAGACCAAGCGGGCTCCGTAGACATTTTCTATATTAGACCAACGGGCATTTAAAATGCCCGTTGGCCGCCGGCCGCTGAGTCATTTGAAGGCACAAATTGCGGGGCAACGCCCCGCAAAGTGCCCGTTTCAAATGCCCAGCGGTCTAATGCGTATATTATATCTAGGTCGCTTTTGTATTTAGCCCGCGATTGCAGACTAAGAATAGGGCCCAGGCATTCGTGAAACCTATGAGAACGGCAAATAGACTCATACCCATCGCATAAGTAAAACCCTTCCCACCACTGAGAGCCATCAGCACGGTCATCACCACAACGACGGCACCGAAGGCATTCAAAAAGGCGAGGAAGAAAAACCAGTTGCAGACTGTATTGCTGGAAATGGCTCTAGACCAAGCGGGCTCCGTAGACATTTTCTATCTTAATGCGTATATTTTATCTAGGCTACTTGTAGAAATATGCCAAAGAGCAGAAAGGGTTCCATGAAGAGAGGAAGACGTGCGCGGACGGCGCGGCGTGCATATAGCCGTCGTAGCCGTAAGCAGTGCGGTGGTGCCGAGGTGTTTGTGGGTTCCCCCTTGAACGATCCCGGCATGGCACTGGGACAGAAGGATAATATGAGCCAGGGACAGCAGTTTCAGCAAATGCATAAGACCCAACATGGCGGAGCGGCTACGATGATGGCCCCGGGACCCGTGAGTGCCACCACTGGCAGTGTCTTGGCTGACCCATCCATGGTGGCCTCTGCTCGCACCGGCCCCCTCGATGTCGCCATGCAGTATGCGACTGCACAAGGCCAGAAGGGTGGCTACAGGCGGCGTCGGGGCAAGAAGGCCAAGAGTCGCAAGGTAACCCGTCGTAGACGCGTTTTACGCGGTGGCGCTTGGGGTGGCTCTACTGGCTCACCCGTTACTTCGAACCCAATGCTTCTCCCTGCCGGGCTTGAGAAAACTGCTCAACTCAATCATGACTGGGATGCCGCGAAAAATCCCAATTACTGGGCTCCCAAGTGAAGAGCCGCCCATTTCCCGGTATGAACAGGCTCTGTCGACTCGGGCAATGCCGCCTGTTTAGGCATAATAGATTTGAGGAGTGTCCCATGCTGTCCGATGGCAGTGAGTTCCTCTGGCGTAGGCACGACTAATACGCATACACATGCTTCTCCAAACTTGGGTGTTCCACGAACTGGCATACCCAAGCCTGGAATCGTTCCGGACCACATGTTTTGAACGCCGGCCGGGATTTCTACGAAAACGCCATTCGGAAATCCCGGATGGCCCACCAGTGTTTTCTTAGTTCCGAGCAATGCCTCTGTCAGATTGATCTGTAGAGAGGTCTTTAGTCGATTACCTTCACGTGCCCACCGGTGATCCTCACCTTGCTCCTCAGCCTCTCTCAAGATGACGGTGACATCCCCGGGCTCAGAATATCCGAGACTGTCCGAACACATTCCTGGAAATACAATCGTATTACCAGACATCATTCCCGGCTCGATCCTTATTTCCAACGCCCTCTCTTCCGGAAGAAGACCGCGCCCCTGGCAACCGTTGCACTTCCCGATCGCCTGTTTCCCCTTACCCCTACATGCATTGCATGGACCGTGACTCATCATCTGAATAGGACCCATTTGCATCATCTGCCTTATCTGCCCCTGTCCCCCACAGTCCTTACATGTCTCTGTAGATGCTGCCCCTGAACCTTGGCAGCCTCCACAGAAGATTTGGCGGCCGAGTTTGATATTGAGATTACGGCCGAGATAGAAATCGGAAATTTTCAGAAGAATCTCTTGGGTTTTTCCTGGACCCTTTGCCTCTCGGCGTTTTGGACCACCACCACCTCCACCGAACATTCCGCCAAACATTCCCCCGAACATTTCAGAAACCGGGAATGGCATTCCGCCGGGGAAAGGGCCACCGGGACCACCTTGCTCGGAAATGCTTCCCGTCATGTCGTATACTCGACGGCGCTCGTCATCACACAAGACTTCATGGGCCTGACTGAGTTCCTTGAATTTCTCAGGATCACCCCCCTTGTCGGGATGGTGCTCCTTAGCCAGTTGTTTATAAGCGGTGCGAATCTCAGACGTATCAGCGCCCCTCCTCACACCGAGAACTTCATACAAGTCCCTATCACTCATCTTATTGTGATGACTGCGTAAATGTTTAGGTAAGGTTTTAATGTGTAGTCATCTAAGCACTCAAGGTCTTTCTCATAACAGATGGCGACCACTTTGAAAATAGATACAATCTTGATTGGAATGTATAATGCTATACAAGAATTGGAAGCATGTCTTGATAACCCGCCGCACATATATCTTACGGGATTTCCTGGAACGGGAAAGACGACCCTGACCAAGGAGTTTCTACGCGCATACTTCAAGAAGCATGAAGTATCCGACAAAGACATGCGTGAATATTGCCTGGAGGTCTCATCAAATCAAGATCGTGGAATTCACAGATTTCGCCAGATTTTGAATCACCACGTGCGATGGATCGCACCTCGGAAAGGTATATACAGATGGATTGTAGTGGACGACTGTGATACTCTACCGGCCATTTCTCAGCAGGCTTTAAGAAGGCCGATGGAAACGTGTGAGCATATAACGCGATTCATCTTTATCGGGCAGAACAAGGATTCCTTGATTGGGCCTCTGCAGTCTAGATGCCACATCATAACAATTGAGCCCCGGAATGATCGAGAAATCTACGATGAAATCCTGCGACGCGAGGGTCTAGATAAAGAAAGTATAACAGAGGATGCTATTTCACAAATTATCAACATGTCTTTTTGCTCGGTCATGAAATTCCAGAGTCTGGTGAGAATGGTGAGTATTCTGAAGGTATCGGAGGGCCTCGCCGTAATTGATGTAGACTACATCAAGAACATGTTTGACCCCTATATATATAAGACAATATGTGATCTTTTATTTATGCTCATTAACAACGACACGGAAAATGCTCAGAAATATATGTATATGATATGGGAAATGGGATATTCAGTCGAGGACATATTGTTTGAATTAGACCATTCTCTTATAATGATGAACATAATGAATAACCGATCATGGTATAATGTGCAGCAGTTTTTTATTAAGAGTTGGATCTATCACAGTCAATCAAGATCTAGCATCATCGATTTGATGACAGCATGCAATGAATTAAAACCTTGGTCTTAGTCGTAAGAATCCGGCTCGCGCCCTTACATGGCTTTCGTGTATCTACATGTAGAATAAGAGGCGCCTATGGCGAAACTATTTCGAGAAACACCATCTTTGGACGTCGTTGTCACCGTGCTGGGGGCACTCGGGTTCACAGGTATTACCGACGCCAAGATATTCTGTGGCGAAGATCTCGCACTCGATACCATAGAGGCCTGGGCACCGATACTCGAGCCATACTATTTGCCATGTAAGTCGAAGCGGTATTTCCAAAACTTGGATGCCCGGCACATAATAACACTCTTGAGACACATATTACCAGCACATGGATTTTGCCTACAGAGTTATGAGCGCCAGCATCAAGGGAAGAAGCGCACCGTGTATCAAATACACCCTGCGACACCTCGTCTTTTAGCAAAAGGAGAAGAAATCCGTGTCCTGTTTTTATAGGATCCCGGACATTTGGAATAAGTCCCTGATTACCAGATCGCTCTCGGCAATCTGGTCTTCAGACATTCTCAGAAACCAGCCAAAATTCCGGCGATCACGGAGTTCCGGCCACGGCAGAGGAACATAGGTGCTGAGGCTGCCAATTTCGAATGGGAGTTTACCCTCTTGTCCGGCGGCGAGAATATCTTCGACTTGGATTCTTCGGCCAGAGAGTCCCTTGCGCCCCACTTCGGCGAGAGGTCGGACTTCTATATTTGTGGCATTCGCAGAAAGTGCCAGATACTCCCATTTGTGAGCACCGCGAGCCGTGTCTCCACCCCCGGAGGAATTTAGGCGTTCCTTGGATGTGGCCTCCCATTTAACCCAGAAAGGATCTTCAGGCTTCGGCGACCATACTACATGGAAACTGGGGACCGTTGTTCCGGCGGTCCCAGCGAAGGACATATCTGAGTCTGTTCCAAAGAACACCAATCTATCGGAGGGGAGTTTACCAAACGGCTTTAGGCAGATAGTCGATGGGGATACCCAGAGACCCCCATATTTATTCAGAATGGCTGCGCGAATCCAGGCGTAGTCAGCAGGCTCTAGAGTTACAAGGGGGTTCTGTAACTTAGACGGTAGCGTTGACCAGCCACCGAGTTTATCGGCGAGACCTTCTAGACCACTGATAACCTCGATGCGATATTCTTGGGAATTATGTCTGGCAATAGATTCATAGCAGAGATTCATAAAAGGGAGATTCAGCGCTCTTGACGATCTTGAGCCGAAATCATAATATCGGCGGACATTCGGTATAGATGTGTCGTAGAATATCCAGATTGCAGGCCTGTCAAGACCCTTTTCCATGATACCCTTGGCTTCGAATGGGTTGTGATCTATCATGCCTTGGCTGTATAGTGCCCCGGACCCGATGGCCGCTACGGCGATCAGTGCTATTGTAAGTGGCATCACCCAGTCCTTCATATCCTTCTATCTATTTACAGTATTACTTATCTGTTATTACATAGCGCTGGAGTTTCGCAAAATGTTCGCTGATTCGCCTATCTTCATCTGCGACCCGTGTTGCACGCTGAACCTGTTGCTCTGCCATGCGCCTCTCGCCTTCAGCAATTGCTTGCATCTCTTCGGAACTTAGAGGTGCGGGTGCCGACTTTCTCTCGGAGGACGCTGCATCAAAGGACTTATTGCTGACCCGGACATCGACTACTTGGTGGCTGAACGTGGAGTCACTCGTATAGGCCCTCTTGAGATCTGTGTATTTGAGTCCGTTGAGATTGGCGCCGGTGAAGTCTTCTGGCTTCTCCCGGCCGAGTTCAATGCCCATGGTTGGGGCCATAACGAGGGCTTCCGGTTGGCGATTGGTGAGTTGCGAGGGCCTCTGGACCGCTCTCGATTTGACTTCGGACTCGAAAGCCTCATTGAAGACGGAGCGATTGAATTTGCCGCCGAATTTGGTCTTTGACCCCCCGGCCGCGCCTTCAGCCTCTGCAGATTTCAGCCAATCGCCGTAACCATCTCCATCGGGGTCGGGGAGACGGGTCTCCTCGAAAACCCGATTGAACGTCTCCATATTCAGACTTTTCGGATTCAACTTCACTGGCTCGGCCATTTTCCAACCGTCGGAGTGTTTTTCACGGGTGGTCATGAGTCTGGCGGGAGATTCCTCGGAGACATTAACCGTCTCTGTGCGACCACCCCTCACTCGCCGGAGAATATCCCCGAGATAGGCGTATGCGCGGGTAACATTGTCGAATGCCTCTTCGGAGCCACCCTTATCTGGATGTGCCTTGATCGATGCGCGCTTATAGGCGTCTTTGAGACGCTTCTCGTCAAGGGCGACTTCTTCGCTGAGATCTAGGATCTGGAGACATTGAGAGAAGAAGGATATGGCTTTTGCGTGGACACTGTTGTCTCTTGGCTGGCTAACAAGGCGGTTTTCAGGGACGGCTCTTCTATCTGTGACGTTCTGTATCTGCTGTTGATGTGGGCCTGCTTGTTCGCCGGGAAGGAAGGCGGGATCTCCACGACGAATTGATGCAACATATGAAAGAATTGGACCATAAAGCCCTGATTTCTTGGCTGAGCCGACATACTCCTGACCTGCCATGAGAGTTTCTATCATTTGCAGCCTGGTGGCGGGTGATTGGATATGCAGAATATTGCGGTATATACGAGCGTGAGTGTCGGGTATACCCCCGGCAGCAAGTGACATGGTGGCACCCATTATTTATATGGGTTGCGATTCATTAGTGGGCGCCGTCAGCGCACACTCGACTCGCAACCTCTGCGGTGTCAGCATCGGTATCAGTGGCTCACATTCCCACCCAAACCTCTTGCCGAATGTCTCTACGTGGAACTTATCTGGCCAGAATTGGGGAAGTTTTATGGGGAGGCGACGATAGGGTGTGTCGTAGAGCAGACCCCAACTGCGGAGCGGTAGAACAATGGCGAGTTGTTCTTGCGGCTTCAATGGGATCCGTGTAGGGACTTCTTTGGTTGGCAGATGAAAGAAGTCAAGCAAGTCCTTCCACGTGGGCGGATATCCGGCGGCATATACCCATTCCAGATCCACAGGAAGTCCTTGATAATAGTTGAGTATCCAGCACCAGCCTTGCCAGTAGTCATGGGAACACTTCCGGCGATGCTCCTTATCGGCATCTCCGAGGGCTAGTCGGCTGTAAATTGCCTGCCATCCCGGTCTCAAGAGGATCCTTTCGCCTACCACCGTGATGAGCGGCCTCTCGGCCTGTTCACGAATAGGCAGATTATCCTCATCAGATTCTCCGAGCCTGGCGGTCATTTTGCGTTTAATAGTCGTTATGACGAGCCGCTCTTCTTGTGACAACATCAATTTCGCAAAGGCCTTGAGGCCTTCTTGGCACGGGATAGCCACGCCATCGCGAAATTCGACGAGGTGCTTTCCTGATTTCCACAGGGTCTCGAGACATGCCAGCAAGATACTATGGCCGTCATCACGTATGCGCAGAGAAAGACCTGTAGGGAGAAAGTCATTACCGCAGAAGGACATTCCAAAGATATAGTCGTAGAACTGCTCTCTCGACCACTCGGAGCCTCTCTGTAGCGATTTACGTAGCGTGCCCACCTTGAAAAAGCAGAGTTCCGCTTCTTCGCCTTCACCTAACCTGACCAATTTCCCGAAGGCGGTTGCCTCACGAAGAAGAAAGAGTGGATAGGCCTCTCCGAGTTTATCTCCGGCCAGGAGACACAATAGGATAAGGTCGGCATCGAGTCCATAGACTACGATAGGACCCTCTGTAAGTTTATTTGAGAGGAGCCATCGCAGGACCTTATGCTCTCCCTCACCGGGTTCATCGGTGTCGCTTATTTGCCAATGGAACTTGGCGCCTGCCGATCGTAGAGCATCACCCATATGTTTCATGAAGGCGGTGCCTGGAGTTATGGTATTCGCGTCCCATTCTGACTTGTCATCGGGCTTTGATGCTGCCGACTTGAATCTGCGAAACCGCTGCTGCTTTATTTTGGCGTAGGGGACGACACCATCTAAGGCGATGTATGTATGGAGAGGTGCACCGGCTGCCCTCCAGATATGCGTCAGATATCTGCATACTTCGCCTTGTAGGGTTTTTTCCCATGCGAGACCTTCTGATCCACTGTTACTGCTGCTAGCGCTGTGGCTAGGATACGGAGTAGCCAACATTTTTGGCTCTCTCAGAACATGATATATCATACAATTCATGTCGACGACAAGCGTGGAAACTGCGGCTGGCGCAACCTTCTGTATGGCATGGGGTATCTTGGTGATGAGAGTTCTGTAATATGAGGGAATGCCCATTGCTTTATATATTTATGTTAGATAGGCCTTATGTCGTCCGAGAAACGGGGTGCAAAAGAAATGATGGACGACTTCTTTGGTGCATATATAAAACCCTCCTCCACAGAGTTTATCCGTCTTCTTCCGGATGGAATGGTTCTCGGCACGGGTATTCTATATATTCTGAGTTTCTGTAAGTCTTATGGATACTTATTGCTTGCCATGTTGGAACTCATGATACTCCAGCGCGCCTTTTCCAATATAATTGGGAAAATATCGCCTATAAGAGGCGGTCCGAACACAGATGCTCCGGTATGCCAGACGGGGTTTATGTCGAATAACACGATGAGAATATCTGCAATTGAGACTATTGGCCTGCAATCATATTTGCCATCACCGACCATGTTTTTCGTCTCGGGTGTTATTGCATATATGGTGGGAGGTCTGCAGGAATTCGAGAAGGAGATTGTCACACTTGGAGGAGATATATCTGGTCGTAATACGACGGTGATGATATTTAGTCTGCTCTTCTTGTTGATGGTTTTCATGTTCAAAATCGTCTACGGCTGCGAGGAATTTGGACCCCTTCTTTTATCCCTTTTACTGGGTGGAATTATGGGGTATCTCGTTATGTATCAGAATAAGTCAGTATTTGGTCGTGAGAGTGTAAATATATTGAACTTACCTATGATCATAAGCGGCATAGAAAGGGGTAAGCCGATGTTTGTGTGTGGCCCCAGCCCTTAGACACATATTTATTTAGTTCCGTATGTGTAGAATGTCGCTGGTATCGGCTTCGAGTTTCGTGGGCGGAATAAAAGAATACATGTATCGCGGCATACAGCAATTTCCATTGGTAATGGCCATGACCACATTTTTGTTCGCAATCACAACGGGTTCTATAGCACATATAACGCTATTTATGGGTATCGGAATTGTAAACCCCTTGGCCACCATTTTATTACAGAAAGTGCTTTCAATGCTGGGCGGTGATAAAATGAAGCGATCCGGTGCGGACTCTTGTAGAATTACTACAGACTATTTATCTCTTTCGCAACCAAAGTATCCGAATTTTATGAATAATATGAGTGAAGATATGCCGAGTTTTTGGATAACAAGTGTTGGCTTCTTTTTCGGCTATGTTTTTGCAAATATAACAGAAACATTCAAAGAACCACCTGGTATATCAAAAGAGGGTTACGAGAAACGCATCAGTGCGGCCACGTATACTCTCAGTGCGACTATTATTGTGACGGGTATATTATTGTTTGCAAGATTCTATTATATGGCGGGTTGTGAGGGCAATACCGCGCTAACTATTATTTCGATGGTATTATCTGTTGGTATAGGTTGGGGTTTTTATGAGTTATCTATAAAATGTGGCGCCAGATCTTCTGATATGCTTGGTATATTATCACAGATATTACCTACAAGCGCCACCACAGTGAAACCCGTTATCTGCATGGCATCAGACTCCAATAAAGCGTAGGAGAAGATCTAATTGCTTCCAGGCCGCTTTCCATTCCTCGGGTTGTATGACTTTCGCTTGAACGCCACGTTGATAAAACGACTTCAAGTGATTCGCGTATTCGCGCAGGGGCACATTAGAATATGTGGCCTGCAAGGTATCCATTTGAAATCCTGATTCTAGGCCTCGTCTTGCATTGACATCCTCGTGTAGCCTGAATACCCAGTGACGCGTATCTTCTCGTAGATATGCACCACTTTTGGAAGTAAATACGTCGGGAGGACTCTTTTGTAACCACTCACGATAGTGGACCTGACACTGTTTACAGGGTATAAGTTGCCAGAATTTTCTGAGAGTGAACCCGAGGGCGAGTTGTTCATCTCGCGCCATAAGAAATATAGAATGCCTACCCACACGTTCTGCGATTCCATGAAGTAGTTTCCAGGCATTTGGACCCCACTCCGCTGGTGAAACCATTATACACTTAGTGTAAAAAATGAAATTGTTATAGCGCTGTAAACGCATACATCAATACCGACAACAAATGTACCCTATACCTAAAAGTCTATGGGAGAGCCTGGATGCCGTATTGTATTCTAAGGGTTTGACTCTTGCAAAGGAAGTGGCCAAAGAATTGGGTCTGTCTCCGCAGCCACTAATTGCTCTCTTGAACAAAGAGGAGTGTGGTAAATTCACCATCGTAGACGACGACGAGGCAAATAGGTATCAATGTTGCGCGATTACACACTGCGGTGCAACATGGTTGCGTTGTCGTCACGCAACACTTGGTCTCTCATCTCACTCATTTTGCGGATTACATCAGACATCTGCAACAGATATACCGGCGAACTTACCCATGGTTCGACGTATAGTTGCAAATGGTAAAATATATATGATGAATGGACGAGATGTATATAGCCTGGGTGGAATTCGATGTGGAAAGATATGTCACGAGAAACTTATTATATTCTATCTCGAATAGAGCACCTAAACCACCCGATATAAGTATAAATAATGAATAATATGCCACTGTCACCTATATTTGATACGGGGAAGGGCTTTCATATGGGAAAGAGGTCCTCTAAAAAGGTTATTCGAAGGCGGAAAAAAAATACTAAGAATAATTGTATTATATTGCAAAATGAGCCGATTGTATGTCCAGATATGTTTAACTCATACGAGGGCTTTCGCTGGAAAGTGCCATCAGGTGTGCATCTATCATGGGGTGAACGTATTAAATTTGAACTGCTTAATACTTGTAATTCTAATAATTTTATGAATACATTTATGAAAGTCATGCAATCTAGATCATTCATAATTAAACAATCGAGTATTTCAAGTAATAACTCTTCTATAATGAAAATAGCGGAGCCATTTGAATTATGTCCTGTGGGTATTGCATATTTAAAGTCATTAAAGACTAGGGATAATATTGAGTGGTTAAGAGTCAAACGTCTATATCTTGTAATTTTTTCCTTTGTAAGATTGATAAAGGGAGCAATCATGCAAAGGCTTCGGAAATTGTGCCTGAAAAACCTCGTGAATACAGAGGATATTGTCACCTTGGAGGTTCCAAAAAATCCAGTATATGTATTTAATTTTAGAAGGAGAATAAGTTATGTATATGAAGCAAGCACAATAAAACGAGCCATAAACGAGCGGCTATTGAGTTCTGACTATATGTTCGCTGAACCACGAACACCGCTAAACATATTATCAAATGAACCATTTACGTATAATCAATGCGTTTCCATATATTATCAATTAAAAGCCTATGGTTTATCTTCCTGGGCATTAGAACTATATAAGAAATATGGGTTTGATATACACAAATTCGAACTGTATTGCAGCCAGCAATTAAAATTGTCTGCAATACATAATCACTTTAATCATGAAAGTTATTTATCTTTTGAGACAGTATATGATTTTTTTACAGTTATTGCAGATAGTGTAGGTATAGAAGAAATGTATATAAGTAATTTTAGGAATATATATCTCCAAGATTACATAAATTTGCCACCCTATTTGAAACTCTGGAAAGACCTCACATATAGGAAATACTTGGCGCAAGTCGCAAATGATAATGTGACAGCGGACAAAATTATAGTTGAATCTATGGAGTTAGTGAAAAAGATCTATGATATACCATTACCATTAACTGGATTTTATGGTATCTAAACCCTCTGTGCCTATAAATCCCATATGGGTCTTGTGGAATCAAAGTTGGAAACAAAAGTAGTAAAACCGCTAGTTTCTGTAGGACCAGACACACCTCTCCCATACTTTATACTCGATTGCGCCAAATTTATAGATAACACGAGTGGGTTTATTATGACACATGTTGATATCGCAAAAAATCACACGACGACCACCCATGTAGCGAATAATATGATCACTGTATCAGAAAATTCCGTATTATTCATGTGCGCAGATAATTCAACAGTGACTGTTCTAAGGGATAGTGCAAACGGAGCCATATATTGTATGGTAAATCGTGCAAATGGGCCCACCACTATTGTGCGTCGTTGCGTGGCTATGTATGAAAATATAGGTGACGAGACTGTTGACATGATTGGAAAGTTATACAGGGCTTCACAGGCACTCTAAGCGTTTTGCGAGGGGTTTGAATGGTAGGGCATTTTCGAGAGCGGGTCTGCATCTTATATTAAGGGTGTGATATATATGGTTCCAGTCACTGCTCTCAAAGATTTCATAATTTACATTCGTAATTATATTATATAATCCGATACATGACCTGTTTCGGATTATATTATTGATATATTGACGCATACTTATATGCAGAGACTTTCCAAATCCTACGCCATGTGACTGCTCTCTGTCTTTGGTAGACCATTCATCTGGAATGTCGTCAGTGCGGAATGGGAAATATGTATCGTAGAACATTTCCTTGTAGGAGTCGCTTTTCCATTTATCCATGTCCATATAGTCGTCTAGGATAATTCGCCAACACGGGGATTGTATCAAGTTCGACTCTAAAGCCATACATATATCTCCCATGTTTGTCTCACTTGATGGAATAAATGAGCGAGAACAGAGGGCAATCGCTTCAGGGAGTATTTTTAGAGCACGCCTGGTCCTCATAATAGATTCTGAGTCCCAGTCGTTAATTGCTCTCTGAATTTCTGCGGGTAGAGTCGTCATGACGAAAGGTGCAATTAGACGAGCGGCCTTGAGATGGGTCTCTGGTAAGGAAGACAGAATGACAAGCGCAAGGCGGGATAGGATGCTAGTCATTGGCAGCGACTGAATAAAAGCGGCATCTTCTGAGCGACAAGCCTTTTCACAGACAGATTGTGTGATACTGATAATCGCATGATGTGGCAGTGTCCTTGCAATAATCCAAGCCTCTGTGGTTTTACCCCGCATAAGACAATCATAAAAGGCTGATTCAATGCTTGTATATTCTTTTAGATGTGGAAACTGTATTGTCCAGGTGCTGGGGGTTATATATCCCCAGATAAGAAGTTGTAGTCCTGTTACATCAGCCGTTTTCATGACAGACCACTTATATACAGAATGAACCCACATATCGCGAGAGAGTTCTACATTTGAGTGACATCCCTCAATTTCGTAAAGTATAGACATACATCCTTCCCCGAAGCCAATATACTGGACCCAGGACTCCGTGAGAATTTTGAATATTTCGTCCATCATAGCACTGTCAAATAATTCAAGTGCCCAGAATACGGCGTCTCTTGACCTATGTGTAATAATAGACCAGACTAAAGAGGCAGTCACCTCTTCATATCGATATAGATGTATAGTTAACGAGTCTTTCGGAATCGCCATTGTTTTGCGAACATGTGCACGGAAATTTTATTCATTTTTACTACTGGGCTATATCAGTATGACTGCACCAGATGACGCAAATGAAATTATTCCGAGGATTTGGCTGGGAAACGGGCATGCGGCTCTAAATGACAAGTGGCTCGCCGAGAAGAAAATTACGGTAGTATTCAATACGACGAAATATAACCCATTCTCATTATCAATAAAGAAGCAGTATCGTATTCCTGTTCATGATAATTTAGAGGCAGATGAGATCCGTAACATGACTCTATGGTCTCATGAAACCATATATAATTTGTTAAAAGAATACAATACGGGCAACACCATCTTGGTTCACTGTGCGGCGGGGATGCAGCGGTCTGCTGCGATTGTCGCCATGTTTCTTATCGCGCATAAGGGGCTCAACTGTGACCAATCTATACAATATATACAAAATAAGCGCCCGATTGCATTTCGCCCTAGGCCGAATTTCAAAGAGAGCATAATTGCTTTTGAGAAATCGTATCATGAAGAGATTTTACCACGGCTGACGAGAGTCGAGATCTAGATAGTGTAGTGTGTGAGTCTATAGTATACGATATATAGTTCCAAGATTATGGTTATCACGGCCATAAAAAATACGAACTCATCACTCATTACATTTGTTTTATCGAATGGAATGGGTGTTATGTGCATGTCATCATACATCATTCTACATACTTGTGTAAAAATGGTTTAGACCAAAAACCACGGCTTGTTGTCGACCTCCTTTACAAACGACTCATCCATCTTGTTACGCCTTTTGATAAAGACGAGGCGGTCAATGGGGTTCGTATAGTCAAGAATGACTGCCTTAGATGTCGCCAATATTTCGACCTCTGCAAGGTTTGTGATAAATAACTCGGAGTCATCATTTATATCTAACTTGTTGATGTTCAATACTGTCCAGGAGGGATCCGCTGCGCGCTTGAATTGTGTAATATTATCGGCAGTTTCTGCCATGAGATAGACAGATATCTTCTTGGCCTCGGTTTTTTTCTGATAATCCCGTATTTCGTGAACATATTTGTTAATTTGTGATACGTGATAAATATGCAGAGATATGTCAGTCGCACCGAGTCTTATTGAGGCCTTTTGGAGAATCTGTGATATGAAAAAGGTGAGTCGTTGTGTGTAGCGAAATAGTGCCTCTGCGTAGGCTTTGACTTGTTGCGGTTTGATACTATTTATCGCACAAAGAATATCTGATCCCGTGATTTCATTCGTGTTATCGGGTCTTGTCGTCACAAATTTCAGTATTGGATTGAATATGATAATCTTTTTGAGCGTGCCATTGGGATCATAGACAATACATGATAGATTTTGACTATTGCTATAAATATAGGCTCCTAATAATTCTAGAAGCAGAGTATATATATTAGGTGACTTGGTTATATCGTGAAACAAATCTGGAATTTGTGTCGTTTTTGCGTAAAGTTTGCTGGTAGGATTCCAGGAAGACATGTGATCTAGGAACCGCGCCGGATATATTCTTCAGTTTAGAGCGCATTAGAGTTTATATAGGTTGTATTTCTGACATTGTCTAGACGCGTATTCTGAATGACGAACAGTGCAATGGCAGATAGAGCCGTATTATTATTGATTTGTATTTGCTGTCCTGGTGTATATTTGATAGTTTCCATCATAGGTGCCAGTAATGACATGCCCGCGCCTGTTATTGCGTATTTATTGCGAAATGTCAAAAATGTATGATAGATTCCCTGCTGATTTCCAAGGGGGTAGTCGGAGTCTATGAGGGGGTCTCGTGGTCTGACATTATCTACTGACGCTATAAAAATAGGTATATCACCGGTTGTTACAAAGACCGCTATTACACGATATTGCTCGACAAACAAGTCACGGACAGTTTGATTATTGAGATACTGTGCGATTTCAGGGCTGCTCCATTTTGTGTCCCATGTATGAGTTGGACGTCCTACGCGTATGACTACAACTTGGGTCATCTATTTATTTATATATGCCCGCGTTTACGTCTCCTGGTTTGCTTAATAGCCCGTTTATTACGCCATGTTCGGTGTTTTCTTCCACCATTGAGAACACGACCGGGCGGAGTGTTACCTGCTGCTGCTGTTGCTCCTGTGGTGACCATTGTGTTCTTCTACTTTAATTGTGATTATATTTCGCCGACTAGGTTGCAGCGGGAGTAAGCCGAGCAGCAGCCTCATCCTTGATCTTTTTATCGGCCTCTGCCTTCTTTGCAGATGGACTGAATGGAAAGTGTGTCTCCCAGTTGGCCGTATATTGTGGGACAGATAGTTTCATGCGCTGATTAATCTTGGCCAACAATTCATTCACATAGACGCGCAGGGCATCAATTTCGACTAGGATCACACTCTTAGCCTGTAAATTGGTCTCCGCCATAATTCGCCGTATCAGATCAGTGCCTCCCTCAACTAGAACCTCATATGCCCGCCGCTGTGCCCGCTCCTTTTCGCGCTTCTTCTCACGCTTCTGAATCTCAACCTTCAAGTCATCCGTATTAGTCTGACCGAGCAGATAACTCACACGCATATCTTCATTGTCTTGCTGGTTGAACACATTGTGAAGCCTGCCAAGATCAACCGCCTGTGTGTGTTGGAGGATCCGGTGGAAACTGAGAATCTTAGTGACGTCACTTGTAACAAGCGGGCGAATGTTATTACGGAGATCGTGGTAATTCGGCAGACCACCGCACGCCACGTCTCCTGCGACACGGGGTGCCGTGCCACCATTTACCCTACGCTGCCACTCGTAAAAGTGGGGATTGTGAACAATACCTGTCTCCTTCTGGCCAGTGCGCCAGGAGAAGGCCGTATGACACTGAGGGCACCACATCTGGTCGCAGCCCTCGATCTTACATATCACCACGCCACATCCAGGGCAGGGCCGACTGTCCTTTGCCAGGAGTTTGGCCGTGGCGATGTTTTCGGGTTTACACTCATGCTCTGAGTCGCGGTGAATGCCTTTTATCTCGTGGCATTCGGGACACGCCCACTTGGAACAGAGTCCGCATTTCCACGCAGTGCTGAGGAAACCTCTGCAGTCGCCATCTGGGCACTTCCGGACAAAATTCACTTCAACTTTTGTCTTCTTCGTCTGACCCGTTCGGAGGAGGCGAATCTGATGCATGGTGTCACTGCGGAGGGTATAGATGGCGTTGATTTTCTTGGATATTGCATTTGTCTCCTCATATAACTCCTTGAGTTGCGCGTCGAGTGGCGGCATCATCTCGGAATATAACTTGTCTGCCTCCTTGATTTGCTCTGCTCTGTGCTGTGTGGCTGGCATCAAGGCGATCTCTCGATCCAGTAAGATGTTCTCACGATGCTTCTTATAGTCGTTCATTCGATAGGTGGCCGTCAAATTGTCGTCAATGAACTCGCGCTCCCAGGCCTTTTTACAGTGCATACAATGCGGGTCATTTGTTGTGTTAACGAGATATGTCTGTATACAGCGGCGGCAACTTGACGCCTGACAGGAAGAACAGACGACTTCTGTATTGGCCATCCTGTTATATCCCTCTTCACAGATGGAACACGTTGGTTTAGAATCGACCTGGACATCCGCTGCGGCAGTAGGAACTACTGTATTTACAGGGGCTTCCATTACTACCTGCTTCTTTTTATAGACACGCGTCTTTGGTGCGTCGTTAGTGCTCATGGTGTGTATATGCTTGTTTAGCCACAGGTAATTCAAATTTTATGCCTGGCACTTGGCAGTTGACCGTATATCCTCGACTTATAGCAGATATTGAATGGCAAAGAGACCAAAACAAACATATAAATTATCGGAGATGATTGAAAGTCTCAGCCTGGAGCCCTATAAAAAGAGTGTGTTACAAGAGCGATACTTGGATGTCATTGATAATTTCCAGTCAAGGGCTAATCGCCTATCGTGTATGTTTTATACGGCGCGTGTTATTGTAACCGTGGGTAGTATTTTGGTCCCCGCATTCCTATCTATACAAAATACGGCATATCAACCACAGATTTACTGGACTACGTGGATGATATCTATATTTGTGTCACTCTGCAATGGCCTCATGACTTTGTTCAAGTTGGATAAGAAATATTTTTTCATTCATACGAGTCTCGAACTCTTGCAATCGGAGGGATGGCAGTATATAGGTTTATCAGGTAGATATCACCCGAAAGATGCACCTATCACTCCAACGCATGAAAATCAGTTCTTGGTTTTCTTCCATATGGCGGAAAAAATAAAGATGCGGCAGGTCGAAGAAGAATACTGGAAATTCACCGACACATCTGGTGTCGGAAATGCGACGAACCAGGCACATATGGTCCCGACGCAAACTCCAGATACAAAACAGGCTGTCCTGGCCACGTTCCCGACAGAGAAGCGCAAGATTCTAGAAGGGTGGATAGATGATTTAAATATCGCCCCCAGTTCAAGAGGTTTAGAGCCTAGAGTAGATGGGTCGGCTGCTCCCAGAATTCAAATTACTACCAACGAAACCCGTGTGTCAGTGTGATACGAAATGCCAAAATCCTCCAATGCTGAATAAACCATGGTGTGAATATCATAAACCGGGCTCTAGAGGCAATAATACGCGGAAGGCTTCATCCTGCCAGTTCAGCCCAACCTCCGGATTTGAACCCATATTCAATCCGAGTTCCTGGAACAAGAATGAATATTTGAAAGAAAGCCATAACTGTTTTGCCTATGCGATTGATACGGTAGACGCGAAATTCATAGAGGACTGTAAGAAGACACCCAAATGCGACGTGGGATTTCCTCAACCCGGCTATAGATCAGGTCACAAGAAGTTCGCCGACCAGAAAGAAAAGGGTTGTGGAGATATGGTATCACGTCTTTGGGGTGATAATCCGAGAGTGCAGGCGACGCAGTTTTTGAATAGGTGTCCGAACCGAACGAGCAAGATTGCATTAATTGTGGATCCGAAACGCGACTATCATTTTTTAAGACACGATCCCGACGGCTATTGGTCTCATAAACCCGGCGGACTTTCGGTAAAACGGGAAGATTCCACTGGCCGGCCGATAATACGGCCTGACAGAGCAATGTTTGTATATAAGGACAAGAATGACCCACTTGTTTATACACATTTCTGTGGTTATTTCTGTGTTCCAAGAGGCGACGCGCTCCATATGAGCAAAGAGTCATCGTGGAACAAATTCATAGAGACTTACGAACGACCTGCTTCTCCTGGATCCACGAATAGCCGTTATTATAAGACTCGTCGCCGCCGGAGGGGTTTGGTAAAACGAGTGGGTGTTGTCCGTTTGTAAAGATATTGAGTGCCTCGACTGAGTCAATGCGGTAGGCGGGGTGGGCGCGGCAAAGTCCGGTGATTACTGTTTTTATGAGAGGGCTGCGTGTTTTCCATTGGCTGGATGAGCGAAAGGACTCTAGGCCCAGTTGGGTCTCAAGAATATTAAGCAGGATAATGCCGACACCCCATGAATCGAACCCCGGCCAATATGTCTGCCAACACTTTAGCCAATCACTCTGTTGAAAACTCTGAGATGTCTTAGACCATTGACGCAAATCATTGGCCCAAGTATCACGAGACACGCCACATATATCGTGGAGAGCCTGTAAAATGGGCTTTTTCATTTTCATCTCCTGAATGGCTTCTTCTATAGAGTCGTCGTGATGTGCGACTAGCATGAGAGTCACTTCCGGGGTCTCCGTATTGTATTCGTAGTCGATGACTCTCCAACGAAAATTCAGAGTTTCTATGTCTATCTTACTGGGACGAAAGGCAAATCCGAAATCGATAATTTTGGGGAGTTTTTCGGAGCCCATGAGGACATTGAGGCTCGATAGGTCAAAGTGGCACATGTCATTTACGGTCAAAAATGCGGCAGCGGCCAGCATATCTTCTGCAAACTTGAAAAAGTCGAAATTGCTGGGGTCGAGGTTTATGCGGTTCAGAGAATATCCACCCCACGGCATGATGATCTGAACTGTCGTCTTCAGATCCAAATCCTGCGAAAATTCGCATTTGTCTAGGTCCTTGTCGGTCTGTCTGGACTTTGCACGAGGAGTGCACGATTTTGGGTCGATGGCTATGACGTATTTATCAAATCCCTCGATCGTGTGAAGATACTTTCCGAACTCGAGTTCATTCTTGGCATCCTGATAACTGGTGATTTTGCCTACCTTATCTGCATCTTTAGGATTTTTAGAGCCACGGCAGAGGAGTGCAGGTTGAAACACACAACCGTATGTTCCTTGTCCTCGTAAGAAGCCCCCCTTCATATCTAATCAACTGCGAGAGTATGTTCCGTATGAAAATCCACATAGCGAATAGGAGATGAGTTGGGAGATTATATTATATATTGGCGTTTCTCTATTGCTCTTGACTTTATTCATAGATAGCAACCAAATACTCTCGGGCCTTCCCCGCATAGAAGGGTTTTTGGTAGGGGCCAGCGATAATGCCTTCTTATCTGGTTATTTCCCTCGGAGAGGTGATGTTTCCTTTCAAGAGGAGCAGGCCGGGTATATACAGGACAAGCGGAACGTAATGGGCTATGCTGATGTGCAGGGGCTGGGTGTGAATCATGACTTCTGTAGAATGGTTATACCGAAGGGTTCATCTGAAGACGCTAAATTCTTTGCGTGCGCATTGGCCGGCACTGAAAATCTGTCGGCGATTTCATTCAGGACGCCGTCAGTAAAAAATGGGTTCACAACGAGTCGGGATGATTATATGCGGGATGTCGACGGAGATGGCCGCTCGGACTATTGTGCGATTGTAAAGTCAAAGACGGGTAATTGGGAACCGAGGTGTTACCGGGCCTTGACGACCACATTCGACAGTCGCACTATATTTGATTCGAGTCCACCCGAAGATATTGCGGAAATTTTAGACTTTTATGACGGTATCTTGTTCTGGTTCCGTTTCATAGACGATATGAAAGACTATGCTGAAAATCTGAATGTATTCAATACAGGTGGTATAACTATTGATGAGGCGGATGTGAAAGTGTTGCCGTCTCAGTTGCTTGATGGAAGCCAGAAGAGGACGACAAATCTGGATGAGCGTGTGCAGGTAACGAGCGGGCTCAAATTCAACGGGGTCGATCAATTTGTTCGCGTGGGCGACTCGCCGGATATGACCTTCGGCAAAAAAATCAGTCTGACAACAATGCGAGCCATATCGATGTGGGTGTATTGTGAGGAATTTGGCAATAATGTGCATTTTCTGGATTTCGGGTCAGGGGCGGGGCTCGATAATGTATTCGTGGGAATTCTGGGGAGAGGAGATGGGACCATGGATAAGGGTTCGACTATACGCACGGACCCTTGTAAGGCGATCGACTTGAATCGCGTTTTGCCGGATTTTCCGTCGGGGGCACAGTTCGTCCCCGTCATGCATCCGATGGACCTCATGTTGACAACACAGGCCAATGTCGACGACCCGCCTTGTGAAGAACCCGTGATGCCGAGAAATCTGAAGCCCGTGCCGCCGCCACAGGCCGAGAAACCAGCGGCGGGCGGAGAAACTGCAACACTCTTGTATGAAGTCTGGAATGGCAAACTCCGGATGCAGCATATCAAGGTGCAGGGCGTGATTAAACTGAAGCAATGGACCCATATATGTATTACTACGGCAACGGGTGACGGAGTTCGTCCGGCACTCCAGGTGTGGGTAGATGGTGAGAAGGCCGCAGAAGACCCGAGCGCGCATTTGCCACAGACGTCATTTACTACAAATAATTATCTAGGGAAGTCGAACTGGTATAATGCATCTTCCCAATACGAGAACAAGCCCGAAATGTTCAGGGGAGCACTCTTTGATGTTCGTGGCTATAGCCAGTCTATCAACGAGAAGAAACTGAAGAAAATTGTGCGGTGGGGCAAGTTACGCCTTGGACTGAAGGTGAATCCCAAACCGCTCACTTAGAAAGTCCTCTACAGCCGTGTGCCGCTCATTTAATAATTTGTGATATATGGCAAATGGATCTGTTTGCAGATATAGTATAAGGGCCAGATAGATGGCGATGACGCCGATGGCGAAACCCAGTGGCACGACGGACAAATCATATGGAATCCACAGAAACGGCGCTAAGTGAATAAACAAAATGTAGGCGTTTTTTACGTAATTCTCCTTGAATGGGTTATGAAGCACCTCGACGCAGCCAATAAGAGCAAGCAAGATAAGCGGAAATGTAGAAACTTGATGTAATGGATAGAGGACGGAAAGAATGAAAATCCACGTGGACAATAAAAGATACCAGCGCACAGGTCGCTTTAGGGGTTTATCGACGAAAATGGCTAGCAACTTATCCATCTATCATATGGGCAGAAGTCCTCTGCCATGAGCCAGACGCACTGGCATTCCGCTTCCACCACGCTTGGGCCTCCTTGGACATCGTGGTCCATTGCTCCTCTGTTACGGCAGCCATCTTGGCCTTTGCATCAGCGGCATCTAACACGCAAATTACATGGATACCGTCGACCAGAGGCTCCATATAACCGTCAATGTCTACACCCGGTGTTACAATAGGGACTGTGCCCATGGCCAGAAGTTCAATCTCGCGATTGCACTTTGGACCGTAGCCCCTCAGACACAGGCCGAATTTGGCATTTTGCAGGGCGGTCAGATACTCATCTGGGCTGAGCGCATAGGGCTCTTTGGCACCCTTAGGCATTGAGAATTTATCACATAGGGCGGACCACTCTTCCACGTTTTGGCGATACTGTCCCTGTATGTCGTTTTCTATACGCCCATAGAATACCAGGCCATCTGTCCTCTCTTGAAATCCTCGCCCTTTAGCGGCCTCGACTTTGACCTCAACAAGTCGTGGTTGCCGTGGCCAGAATGTCCATGGCCGAGAATTAGGCTTCTCGGTTGCGCTTGGATTACCGGCCAGACACAGTTTATATGTCTGCTCTGGCCCACTTGCCTTCTCCAACCAGGCCCATGTAGGCCTATCATAGAGCAGTATTTCGCCGACACCACCCAACCAGCACTGGGTAATCGTCGGATCCTCGACTCGCTCGACGAATCCCTGCTCGGCCCACATATCGACAAGTTCGCGAAATGAATCGCCCTTGTGTCCGAAGAAACCAAATTTCATCGATCTCGGTGGCACCAGGACAACGGGTAACGATTGAGTTGCTGGACTTGCAAGAGAAGTATGAGCAATATGGAGCCACTTCTCCACCTCTTTCATCACTATCTTCTTGAATCCATCAGGAGTCGCTCTCGGATATTGAAGTAGAGTCCAGTCGAGGCCGGCCGCAGCGGACAGATGCAGAAGAGAGTCGGATGGTTCTCTCTCTTCTTGGAGTTCGAGTATGGAGCAGCCAGGAGGAGCCATCCACGCCCACGCCCATGTGGGCGTTTGAACGTGCTTCTTGGATGTGCTGAGTATAACTCGTGAGGCACCGGATAACTTCTCGGCCCAGACACTTGCATCGGCGCTGCTATAAATCACGCGGACCTCGTAAGACCGCTCTTTGGCGAAGGTCTCAATGGAGTCAAGCAGACCATCTTTGATATGCGCCTCGTCGGCCACTAGGGTCAGAATTGGCTTTGGCTCTACGATAGGTGTCATTACAAAGGCGTCGAACATATTGGATCGCAGGGCCTCAATGTCCGCAGGCATTATACGTATGTCATGGGATGTGAGGCCAACGACTTTGTTGGCGAAGGCCTGGCTGTTATTATTATATTGAAGGAGGTGACCACGAGGCTCACTCCATTTGAAGAGTCTGAAGGTCGGTAGGAGAGTGCTTGATTTCTTGCACCAGAAAGAGGCCTCAGGGGTCTTCCTGTGTTGTTTAATAACACGTGACAGATAGTGTAGAGTGTAGAGTGCTGGTTCATCTAACCACGCGTCTTCTAAGGGGAAACACATCATCGTTGGCGTCATTTGCGCAGGCATCAGATGGCTTATCTGATTATCTGACCAGAGGCGCTTTTGTATATCGGTTGTGCCAATACAGAGGTCACTATATTTGTAGACGAGGCCCTTGCACGATACGAAGGCGCCACCCTCTAAAAGTATTTTCCGTTGCTGATTTTCGGGGACACTATATGTATTCTGGCTCGTTGGGGACCACGTAAAATCTGCATCTCGATTGAGTTGCGAGCAAAAAATGGGTATGGCCTTCGGATTTGTCGCCTTGAGTGGCCTATGCAAAGGCTCGGATTTGATTTGTTCTGAAGCCCAACCGGACCAATCGAGCATAGGATTTAGTTCATGGATACCGGTGGGGTTTACGTGCATATAGACAGGTCGGTCTACAATATCTTTGGGATCATACTTGCGAATATCGCTCTTGTGCACATGTATAGTTCGCAGGCTCATCGCCGGGTTCACGATTCTAAACTTGTGCTTGAGGAATTCGACGAGGATCGCATTATCGCAGCCTGGTGTGCCGAATGGAATCTTAAGAGTGTCCAAGTTCCAGGTTCGATCCATGACGCTGTCGCTGTGGATGGCCCAGGTGTCTTGCGAATCGGCTCTCGGACCCCACAATTCTGGCTGGCCTGAATCGGGCCCTTCTTCATCCCAGCGTAGGAGCGCCAGGAAAATTCCGTGGATATCGGTAGACCAGAGATTCGACCATGTATTATCAAGATATATATCGGCATTTGCGAAGGCTACCAAAGACCCTTTCCCAATTTTGTTCTCGATGAGTTCAATGCAATCTGCGTAGGTAATACGCGACTTCTTGTAAATCACAATCAACTTCTCGTCTTTTGGCAGTTTCAAGTTCTTGGATTCCACAAACAAATATATGCGGTCGATGAGAGGATTATTTAGATTTTTTACGAGACACTTATCAATTTCTTTGGCACGAATAACCTCGAGAGGTTTATAATACTGCTGAATCAGGACCAGGGGTTCTGGGGGCTCCGATGTTTCTGAAACCCTTATATTGACGGAATCGAGAAGGAGTTTCGCGATCCTGGTATCACTGGACTCTTTAGAAATGCCGATAAGACACTGGTATCGAAAGACGATTGATGCACATAAGACAGCGTCTTCTATAGTGCCTGTCCACGGTTCACCCAAAAATGGATACATATCACAGAGTTCCTCTAGACACACTACGTTGCCGAGTTGCATAGCATGGAACTCGGCTTCTCCGAAGGAGTCGACCACGCCTCGTGATATCAGAATAAATTTGGTTTCTTTTGCTTGAGGACTCTTTAACCAGTTGGCAACCTCGGGTGTAAAATAAGTAAGAACCACGATTTGTGGATTCCATTTCAGGAGATCTTGGTCTACATTGGATATAATAATATCCCATCTGGACCAACGGTGAGCATTTTCGCCAGGTGCGGCATTCATATATACGAGTGTTTTACGGTTTTTCCAAATCGATGAGTTGGAGGTCATCACACGTATTAGACCACCGGTCTTGGGATTCCTGGCGAGCATCTATACAGGATAGATGATGCCAGTTTAGACCAGATGGCATTGGATGTATTTAGACCAACTAACATTTCTACTGTTACAATTTGGCGGGATAAAGCCCTGTCAACTGCCGAAATGAAATGTTCAGCGGTCTAACCGATTGATACATAATAAGTCGACGATGTAGCAACTTGTGGGGTAGGTAAGCCACTATCAGTGACTGTAAAATATAATGAATATGTATCTGCAGCAAGGTTATCAAAAGTATGTGTACCGGTAGTAGATAAAGGTGAACCAGTTACATTAACATATGAACTGTTTTTACAATAGATTTGTAAGATATATGGTAGTGTTCCATCTAGAGCATAAGGAGTATTTATTGTAATAGTTATCTTTCCATCTGTTCCTCCTGACAGAAGGTTATCTACTGTAGTATCAACTTGTAAAGCACTATTCGCAGTTAGCAAAGTCGATACTGATTAACCTATGCTTACAGGTATATTACTAGTTGTGTCCATATGGCCATTATTATCAGTGATTATAAAGTATACGTTATATGACCCTGCGGGAATATTTGTTCCATTGCCAAATGTATTAGTCCGTGGACCAGAATCTACTGCTGGAGACCAAACCTCAATAATATTATTGGTTGAATCTGACAAATTCACGGTAACGTTAGTATAAGGTGTAACGCCCCCTGTAGCCAGCGAATCGGTGTCGAGTGATACAGATATAGTGCCATCTCCAGGCCCTGAGTCGTCCGTTGTTCCGGTTACTGTTAAACTGCTGCTTGTAGCCGTTAAGGCTGGCGGCGGTGAATATGGCACAGTATACGATTGTTGATCCGATGCATCACTCATACTAGAACTGTCAGTGACTGTGTAATTTATAGTGTGGCTTCCTTGAGATAACTGCGAGAATGTGTGGGTATGTATGCCAGAATCTGCTGTAGGCTGCCATGTTTCAATTTCTGTAGTTACATTAAGAGTATAAGGTGGATATCCATACAGTCCTATACCATCGGTATCAAGCGATACTTGAAGTGAGCCATTTCCACTGCCACTATCACCCGTTATTGTTTCTAACGTTAATTTACCAGTGGTAGCATATACCATATTTACCATAGTTGCGCTTACATTACCGCTCGTTGCTGTATTTGCGGTTGGTGTTTCTGAGTCAATAACTATGAAATAGAATATATATGATCCAGCAGGAGTATTTGTTCCATTACCGAATACCTGAGTCTGTGTTGAACCATTCATAATATAAACCTTCGACTCCCCATTGCTACAATATACAGTGGCAGAAAGGTAAGGCGTAACGCCACCTGTAGCCATATTAGCAGTGTCTAGTATTACATCAATATGTCCGTCACTAGAACTGGGTGATGAAGCGGGAACAATAGTGCCAATTGTTAAACTAGAGGTTCTTGCCGCTAAAGGCTGTGGCACACCTCCAAATGTAGTCCAGTAGAAATATGCTCCAGTATGACCGCATACATTAAAACTACTGACTGATACCGTCGATATATATATTGCGTTATTAGGCTGAGTTGCATTTGAATATGTTAACTGAATCGCGTATGAATTATTGATGTAGTTGGATGTCAGTATAACTGGATATCCAGAAACGGATGCAATCGGTCCTCCAGTTCCATATTGTATAATCGGCTGGGTTTGATATGACTTATACATTGTTGAAACTGCTAATGTCAGCGTATCGACGTTGTATGAATTTATTGTTGAAACTGTTATACTGCTGACCTTAAGAGTCTTAGATTCAGCGTCGTATTGAAATCCCGTGTTCCCAGTTACAGAAGAATTTATCGCATATAAAATGGAGTTATTTAGTATTCCTGTGAGATTTATACCTGGGCCTGTAGCGCCTGTAGCGCCTGTAGCGCCTGCTGTGCCTGCTGTGCCTGTAGCACCTGTAGCGCCAGTGGCGCCTGCTGTGCCTGTAGCACCTGTAGCGCCAGTTGTTCCTGCTGTGCCTGCTGTGCCTGTAGCACCAGTGGCGCCTGCTGTGCCTGCTGTGCCTGTAGCGCCTGCTGTGCCTGCTGAACCAGTGGCACCGGATGCATTTGCAAATGTAATATTTCCACCCGTGTCACTGGATATTCTAGCATTGCCTAAATATATCGTATTACCACCCACGTATAAAGATCTAAATGCAAAGCCAGTTGCACCTAGATCATATGTATTATTAGCAATTGGTATGATCGATGTCGACACCGACCCACTAAAATATCCAGTTGCGCCAGTTGTTCCTACGGGACCCGTATCACCTGTATCACCCGTATCACCAGTAGCGCCCGTATCACCCGTATCACCAGTAGCGCCCGTAGGGCCGGGAATAGCGCCCGTTATAAAAGTCGTCCAGAAAGCGGATGGTTGTGTCGCTGGATCTTGATTGATATTACCACCCTGTAGCGACATATATGTATAACCTGTTGTTTGTTCAACAACTATGTCATTCAAATTATATGTAGTTGCTGGATCCCAGATACCCATAGGCCTATAGTAGGGAGGTGGACCAGTATCACCAGTGGCACCAGTATCACCAGTATCACCTGTTGGGCCGGGAATAGCACTTGTTATGAATGTGGCCCAGTAAGTGGATGGTTGTGTTGCTGGATTGTTACCTACATTGTCTCCTTGTAGCGAAATATATGTATATCCTGTT
>Ga0114969_10000094_pt1 | contig 70071 bp, 60 predicted proteins | sample M_130807_MF_Meta_FD_87316 | JGI IMG/M metagenome (GOLD analysis project Ga0114969, IMG submission 87316) | Freshwater microbial communities from Lake Montjoie, Canada to study carbon cycling - M_130807_MF_MetaG | ecosystem: Environmental > Aquatic > Freshwater > Lake | place: Lake Montjoie... | reverse complement strand
GGGCGCGGCTGCGCAAAACGCCGATTTCGGCGGCGACAACTTGTACAACCTGAAAATCAGCAACACCAGTGGTGATGTAACGCTAACTCGCGCAGCAACAGTGACCAACAACCTTAACTTTAGCAGTGGCGACTTGAATACTGATGCTACCAATATTTTAAGTCTAACCGCTGCCGCTACTGCCACGGGCGCAGCCAATGGCAATCACGTGCATGGTCCAATGAATAAAACAACTACAGCAACTGCGACTTTCACCTTCCCCATTGGCAACGGCACCAAGTACCGCCCCGCATCCATCTCGCCTACTACTACAGCAAACACCGTTTGGCAAGGAGAATATTTCTTTTCAAAACATGCATTTACAAATCTTCAAGACTTAACAATAGTGCATGTTTCTACGGCGGAATACTGGACGCTTGCGCGCACCAGCGGAACATCAAATGGCGTAGTCACGCTTACATGGGATGCTGCAAGTGGCGTCACTGCCCTCGCATCTTTAACCACAGCGTATTACAACACAACGCCATTGTGGACCAATTCGGGACGCAATAATTTAACGGGAACGCCTGCTGCTGGAACTATTGACAGTGATTCGTGGACTTCGTGGAGCGGTGTTGACCGATGGACATTCGCCACCACTGCAGGTATCGACAACGGATTGCCAGTTGAACTCATCGATTTCAGCGCCAACAAAGTAAACAACAGCGTTGAACTGCTATGGTCTACCGCATCGGAAATCAACAGCGACTACTTTTCTGTGCTCAAATCCAACGACGGCAACAATTTCAGCTCAATAGGCACACAAACAGCAGCAGGAAATAGTTCTAAAGTATTAGATTATTTGATGATTGACAATGCACCTAAAAAAGGCATCAACTACTACAAGCTCAAAGAATTTGACCAAGATGGCAAAACGCAGGAATCTAAAATTGTTGCCATCAACTTTACTTCAGACTTCAATTTGCTCACCGAATTGTACCCCAACCCATCGAATGAGCACACTACTTTATTTTTCAATTCAGAACAGGGTGGTTTGTACAAGCTACAAATCATCACTACCGAAGGCGATGCGCTCTATTTTGCCTATGTGCCAGCAATGATAGGAGAAAACAGATTTCCGCTATCCTTATCGAATTTCGCAGCAGGCAGCTATTTCATTCGCCTCACCGCTAGTGACAACAGCACTTCTAGTTTGCAGTTCATAAAAAAGGAATAACAACAATTACTTTTCTATTTAGTTGATATTTGGTGAGAAAAATACTTTCACTCCTTTTGGGTTATTTTGTAAATTCAGTTTCCCGCCAAAGAAAACAGTACCGTGAAAATTATTTTCATTTCATCGGCTTTACTTTGCTTTCAGTTCTCTTTCGGCAATGTAATTCATTCCCTACAATCCGGAAACTGGAACAGCAGTTCCACATGGAAGGAGGGCTTTGTACCGCAAAAAAACGACAGTGCCGTAATCTTATTTGGTCATGAAATCATCATGAATATTGACAACATTGAGGTGCAAAAAATCGAAGTACAAGGCACTATAAAATGGACTTCCTCCTACACTGCTAAATGCAAAACACTCAACAGCAAAAAAGGAGCAACTATTCTTAGCAGCTCTTCAACTGGAACATTGCAAATTGACGAATTGTACGCTATTGAAGAAGGTATTTGCACGATAGCCAACGTTAATCTCATTTGCAACAACCAATGCAACATAGGAGGTACCTTGCTTATGATTTCTGATGCCGGCAGCAAAACATTTTACAACATTTGCGTTTTCCCATTTGGCGTGTGGAACAACCAAAGCAACAGCGACCCTATCATTCGCGGCAACATTAAAAACGACGGCACCTGGAAGGCTTGTACAGGTAGCGGCTGCACCTACCATTTCCCAAACACAAGCAGCATTAGTGGCGACTCACTTGTTACGATGCCACGTATGGAAGGCAACAGCACCAATACTTTTACGAATGCTGGACGCTTCTCAATTACACATGCGATCAATGGATTTCCTCATTTAATTAACCAGGGCAAACTATACATCGCCCTCTCACCGCTTACTTTTCACGTGAGTTCCTTCTCCACCACATTTCCTGAAAACGCAGTCATTTACAATGATACTGCAATGCAAAACATCTTTCAACCCAACAGCGGCAGCTATGAAAATCTAGAACTGGCAAACGGCGTAAAACAGTTGCAGGGCAGCCTCCTCATTAATAACAATTGCACAATTAAACCCTTGACCACACTATATGTTGACACCTTTAAATTTCAAGGCAATAAGGCAGCATTTTTTATTTTAGATTCACTCGCAACACTCATTATAGGAAACAACAAAAGCACAGTGAGCCCTGGATTTCCAGCAAATTTCAACAAAATAAATCTGCACCACTATTCAACAGTAAAATACCAAGCGAAAGGCGATGAAAACATAGCGTCAAATGTTGTTTATGGAAACTTAAACATCGACGACGGCAGTGTCACACAAAGTGTAAAATATATTCAAAACGATTCACTGACCGTACTTGGAAACCTAACGCTAGAAGAAAGTTCTGTGCTCGTGCAATGCAAACATTGCGTCATTCAACTTTCAGGAGATTGGAATGGAAACGGCAATTTAAAAATGACTGATGGCACCTTCAATTTTCAAGGAAACGGCAACAACAGCGGCGTTTTCGAAGGAGGAACAAGCACCTTTACTTACAATGGTATGAGCGATCAAATTGTTAAAGTAGGCAAGTATTACAAACTGTGTATTGATAAGCCTTTTGGGAAAGCGGTTTTAAAAGGAAGCAACAATATTTTAGCGGTGCGAAAATTACTTCATCTCGCAAAAGGAACTTTTGAAATTGGCAATGAAACTATTGATGTGAGTGACAGCCTATGGATAGAAGGCGCACTCACTTTTACTTCAACAAAACAGAGTAAAAAATTTCAGCATTTCATCATCGACAACAAAGGAATAGTGCTAATGAAAACAGCAACAACAATTCATGTTTTTGGGCATTGGAGCAACACAGGAACTTTCATTTCTGGAAAAGGAGAAGTTGTATTTGCCGATAGCATCACCGAACAAGAAATTACCGGAAACAGCACTTTCTACAACTTAAGCATCAACAAAAAACACAACACGTTGACGCTTTCTTCATCCATCAGCGTTACGCACAATTTACAAATGATTAGCGGAAAATTAAATCTCAGGGACTACAACATTCATCTGTCATCAACTTCGAAAATTGTCAACGAAAGCGAAAAGCATCATATTTATGGTGATGCTGGGAAAATAGAAATCACCAAAAACATTTTGGGCAGCGTGAATGATTCCGTGGGCAATTTAGGAATTGTCATTACTGCAACAAAAAACTTAGGATTAACCACTCTTTCGCGCTGTCATCAATCTACGAGCATTAATGGGTTTAAGTCCATCCAAAGAATTTACCATATACTTCCCAATGTAAACACACAACTCAACGAGCGCGTAATCTTCTCATTTCTCAACAGCGAAACAACACCAATTGAAAGACCAAATTTAGAGCTATGGAAATCAGAAGACGGCGTGAACAACTGGGAAAAAATTGACGGCAATTTAGACACTCTAAAAAATCAGTTCACAGCGCAAAACATCAGCTCCTTTTCTTTTTGGACATTAGTGCCCAAGATCGAGGATCCACTTCCAGTCACTTGGCTTAGCTTCAAGCTGCATAAAAACCAACAAGACATAGTACTAAAATGGGAAACAGCATATGAAAAAAACCTTTCCTACTATAGCGTTGAATCTTCTGAAAATGGAATACATTTCAATGAAGTTGATCAAGTACTTCCGCTGCAATCCATTAATATCATTCACAACTATTACTTCAACCTACCAATTCCATTGGCGACGACCTATTACCGAATTAAAAGCGTTGATGATGATGGTTTTATTTCATACTCCACTGTAATCGTGCACGCAACAAACAAAATCCACAACATAGAATACATATATTTCAATATACAAGGTATTGAAGTGTTCAGATCAAATGCACCTCCCGCCAGCAATATTGATGTACCTGAAGGATTGTATTTTTACAAAACAAGTGAGGGCAATAGCGGAAAAATATATTTGAAGGACTTATTCTAATTTTCCACGCGACTTTTTCACATCGCCCCGACTTTTTTTCTCCTTCAATCGCTTTTCTTTTGAAGAGCGCGTGGCCTTTGTTTTTCTGCGCACTTTAGCTTTGTGCAAACATTGCGCTATTAAGGCCAAAAATTTTTCTACCGCCAATTCTTTATTGCGCAACTGCGAGCGATCACTTTCTTCGCTCACCATCAAAATACCTTCTTCGTTAATTTTATTGGCAGCTTTGCGTGCAATCAAGTCCTTTTGTACCATACTCAAAACAGCACTATTGCGCACATCAAACAGCAGTTGCACCTTGGTTTCCACCTTGTTTACATTTTGCCCGCCTTTGCCTCCGCTGCGTGAAGTTTTAAATTTTATTTCAGACTCAATTCCTTTCATTGCAAAATAAAATAAAAGGCCGAAGTCAAAAAAACGAATGCCTGAATTTTCTTGATTTCACTATTAATTGACCCTTTTTCCATTCACAAAAGGCACAATATAAGCACTTGGAAATCCCTTCTCTTTAGCTTCCAGCAAACGGATTAGCGCCTCCGACTTTAGGGCAAAAGATCCCGTGAAATAGCGGTAAACGCCAGCACCAGTCTCAACGCTGATTCCCGTTAATCCATTGAAAACAGCATCTTCTTTTTTCACACTAAAAGCGCCCAACTGTATTTTGTAAATCACATTTTGCATGGTGTCCAATTTGCTCGCCATGTCCTTTGCATGATCTGTCGCTACAGCCGTAACCACGGTGGCTTCTGCTTTGCCAAATAAAATAGCGTCCGACAAGATCACTTCCAATCTATTATCGCCAACAACATATAAAAATCGGCCCACCAAATGATAATCCTTCATCAATTGACCAACTGGTTTCAATTTGTATTTTACTTTAAAAACTTGTTGCAAAGGAATGGTCAACCAAACGATTTTCAATTTCTGTTGCTCAAAAGTAAAAACACCACCTATACTTTCGTACTCATAGGCTTGCAATCCTGAGGGTATGTCTTCAACTAATTTCGCTATGCCAACCGCATCACCCTTGTTTATTTCAACAGTCACTTCAATTGCAGCACCCTCAGTGACCTGGTAGGTAGAAAAGCTTCTCTTACAAAATACCTCCGATACTGAAAAAACCGGAACAGAGCAGCCCAATAACAAAAACACAGAAAATAATAGTCGCAGCATACCAGTTAGTTTTAAAATTGACGTATTTCCAAATATAGCTTCTACACTTTTGTTTACAAAACTTTATTTGCAATAGTAACGAAAATCAAAAATCGTAGGGCTACAGAATGATGAACTCACCGCTGTACACTATATTTGCACTTATGAGCATTTTAGAAGAAATTGAAAAACGCAGAACCTTTGCCATCATTAGTCACCCCGATGCAGGGAAAACAACCTTAACCGAAAAACTATTGTTGTTTGGTGGAGCAATACAAACGGCGGGGGCGGTGAAGTCGAACAAGATCAAAAAAACAGCGACTTCCGACTGGATGGAAATTGAAAAGCAGAGAGGAATCTCTGTGGCCACTTCAGTAATGGGCTTTGAATACAATGGCGTTAAAATCAATATTCTTGATACACCAGGTCACAAAGACTTTGCCGAAGACACCTACCGCACCCTCACCGCTGTGGACAGTGTGATCGTGGTGGTTGACGTTGCCAAAGGCGTTGAGCCGCAAACAATGAAACTTGTTGAAGTTTGCAAGATGCGCGCTACACCCATGCTCATTTTCGTCAACAAAATTGACCGCCCAGGAAAAGATGTATTCGACTTGCTCGACGAAATTGAAAAGAAATTGAACGTAAAGGTGCATCCGCTCAGCTGGCCTATAGGCAGCGGTCAGCAGCTCAAGGGGGTGTACAATATATTTGAAAAAAAACTCAACATTTTCGAAGCCGACAAACAAAAAATCGCCAAAGAAAGTGTTGAAATCAGCGACATGGATTCACCCGAACTCGACACTCTCATTGGCGATGAAGCTGCCATGCAGCTGCGCGAAGACCTCGACCTCATCAACGGGGTTTATCCTGAATTCGACAATGCCACTTATCTCTCTGGTGAAATATCTCCAGTAATGTTTGGCAGCGCATTGAACACTTTCGGTATCAAAGAGTTGTTGGATTGCTTCATCCGCATTGCCCCAACACCAAAGCCCAAAGCCACTGAGCAACGTGTGATTCAGCCTTCAGAAGCAAAATTCACTGGCTTTGTATTTAAGATACATGCCAATATGGATCCCAAGCACCGCGACAGAATTGCTTTTGTCAAAATTTGCTCCGGTCAATTTCAACGCAATACCAACTACTACCACGTTCGACTGAACAAACAAATGAAATTCTCGAACCCTACTTCTTTTATGGCGCAAAAGAAAGAAGTCATCGACGACGCCTATCCCGGCGACATTGTTGGTTTGTACGACAGCGGTAACTTTAAAATAGGCGACGCACTGACCGAGGGCGAAAAACTTGATTTCAAAGGCATTCCAAGTTTCTCTCCCGAATTGTTTCAATACATTGAAAATGCCGACCCAATGAAGGCCAAACAACTTGCCAAAGGCATTGACCAGCTCATGGACGAAGGCGTTGCACAATTGTTTGTACGCGTGCAAAATAATCGTAAAATCATTGGTACCGTTGGTCAACTTCAGTTCGAGGTAATTCAATACCGCCTCGAACACGAATATGGTGCACTATGCGCTTATGAGCCGCTGCAACTGCACAAAGCGTGTTGGATATCGAGCAAAAACAGAGAGCAATTGATCGATTTTAAAATGCGCAAGGCCCCGTATATGGCCCGCGACAAAGACGGAAAAGATGTATTTCTCGCCGACTCTGCTTATTCCATCGATATTTCAAAAGAAAAATATCCAGATATTGAATTTCATTTCACCTCAGAATTCGAATAAGCAAAACTACGACTTATCACGTATTTATTGGGCAAAATAAAATTTGTGTGTAACGTTTGATTTCCCTAAATTGTTCTATATTTAGAACAGGGGGAATTACGACTACTACTTTACTACGAATTATGAAAAGAATATTGCTCATAACCTTAATGGGTTTGTTTTGCAGCAAGGCCTTCTCACAGGCTTGCGCAACAACAAGTAAGAACCCATGGGAATGGCCATCACAGCGAAATTGGCTGATAGGACCTCCTAATTTGTGGGACGGACAAATACTCAATACACTTACCAACACCGTCACTGTCGCTGGAACCGGCGGCGGCACTGCTGTGAGCACTTATGAAGGAACCTCTGCAGCAAGTGACGACAAAGGCAATTTATTGTTCTACACCAATGGTCGTCGACTTTTTGCAGGAACTGGCCCTGCAACAACTCTAAAATTCGGCGGTTTATTAGAGGGAAATGAAGGTGGATCAAGCATTACCGGTAGCGCAGCACAAGGCGTAATAACGGTTAGGCATCCATTGAACCCCAACAACTACTACGTTTTTACAACTGACGACAACATTGGCGCAACGCTCGGCATGAATTACTGTGTTTTCGATAAAAGCGGCAACAAAACTGCCGGACCAACTCGCCTTGGCGCATACCGCACCACAGAAGGAATTACAGCAACATTTCATCAAAATAGTGTTGACATTTGGATCACTGTTCTGGGCTCAGGAACCAGTAATTTCTATTCTTATAAATTGACCTGCACGGGCTTAAATGCAACTCCGGTGATTTCTGCTGTAGCTCCCAATGTGCCTGGGCAGGGAACAAATAAAGAACGCGGGGGGTTGGCTTTCTCTTGGGACAGCAAACACCTTGCAGCAGCATTGCCTTTGGGCGGTGGGCAAGACGTGTCCTTGTATGATTTTGACAATGCTACTGGAATTATCAGCAATAGAACCTACCTGACGTCGTCTTCAATATTAGATTCTCCCTATGATGTGACCTTTTCACCCGACAACAAAAAAATATATTTCTCACAGCAAAATGGCAAATTGGCATACTACGACATTAGTTCTGGAGTGCCAGCAACAATGACCGCATCACGGACATTGACCGCTATCACTACGGGTTATACCGCCATCGAAATCAGTGCCAGTGGCACACTCTACGGATCCTCTGGCAGCAATGCCTCCGGACCAGTTTACAAATACAACGGCAGTCTAAATGCAGGCGGACCTTTCACGCAAAGTGCCATTGCTGGAACCAATTCTACCTATGGTCTTTCCACCATGTTTTTACCTCCACAAGAAGAGCCCGATATACAGGAAGTCGGCCCCTACTGCACCACCGACGGAACAGTTGACCTTGCTACCAATTGGTTGTGTAGCGGCTTAAATGCCGAAGACCCTTTGGGTACACCTCCAAGTGTTTATACAGCGAGTTGCGGCGCCTGTATCAATGCGGCCACAGGCGTATTCAACCCAACAACGGCCGGCGTTGGTCACCACCAAATTATTTTCACCAAATGCAGTGTCGACGACACCATTTGGATTGACGTCACTTCTTGTACTGTCTTGTGTTTAGATACCACACTCAAAAGCACAGCACCCATTTGCGTTGGCAACAACATCGACTTAACGAGCATGCTCACCGGAACTTCTTCACCCGGCATTTGGACCATTCAAAGTGCCCCAGCAGGCGCAACACCAGCTACCATCGCAGGAACAACCTTCAACGCGACACCCCTCACCACCATTGCCGGATCGTATGTTGTGCGTCACACTTTGAGTCCAGCCCCTACCGACCCGAGTTGTCCGAAATTTTCTGAAAGAACCATTGTGGTGAACGCACTCCCTATTGTTACAATCGCAAATCAATCTATCTGCGCAGGTACTTCCACTACTTTTAATGCTGGAAATGCAGGTTCAACTTTCGTTTGGAGTGTTTTGGGAACTGGAACTTTACAAAGCACCAACGCAAGCGCTGCCGGCACTTATACTGTGCTTGTTACGAATGTGGCGAATTGCAAAGCTTCTGCTTCTGCAACTTTAACTTTGTATGCAAAGCCTATTGTAACTTTAACAAATGCCATCATCTGTGCAGGTGATCCTGCGGCAACTTTTGATGCTGGCGCTGGATATACTTCCTATGCTTGGATTAACAATGGAACTGGTGCTGCGAGAACAACTTCTGGAACAGCAGTTGGAACCTACACCGTACACGTTGTTGACGCAAATGGTTGTAAAGACACCGCCTCTGCTACTTTAGCTGTGAATGCGAAACCCAATATTTCGCCTCCAAGCGCCACCATTTGCGCAGGTGATGCAGCGGCATCTTTTGACGCCGGCGCTGGATATACTTCCTATGCGTGGACTGGTCCTGCAACGAGTGCTACAAGAACCATTACTTCTGCCATTGCCGGAACTTACACGATTGTTGTCACTTCGGGTTCGGGCTGTAAAGATACCGCTAGCGCTATACTCACTGTGAATGCAAAACCAAATGTTGTGCTCACAAATGCAACAATTTGTGCAGGCGATGCAGCTGCAACTTTTGACGCTGGTGCTGGTTATACTTCCTATGCTTGGGTTGCAAATGGAACGGGCACTTCGAGAACTACTACTGGCACAGCAGCTGGAACTTATACAGTGCACGTTGTTGACGCCAACGGCTGTAAAGACACCGCTTCTGCTACTCTTAGCGTGAACACTAAACCAAATGTAACGTTGACAAATGCCATCATCTGTGCAGGTGATCCTGCGGCAACTTTTGATGCTGGCGCTGGATATACTTCCTATGCATGGACTGGTCCTGCAACGAGTGCTACAAGAACCATTACTTCTGCCATTGCCGGAACTTACACGATTGTTGTCACTTCGGGTTCGGGCTGTAAAGACACCGCTACCGCTACACTCACCGTGAATGCACTACCTACGCCAAGTATAGCACCACAAAGTATTTGTGCAGGCGATGCTGCAGCAACCTTCGACGCTGGGGTTTACACTTCTTACCTCTGGAGTGACAAAGGAAGCGGCGCTTTGCAAACTTCTTCTGGCAACGTTGCAGGAAATTACATTTGTCAAGTCACCGACAGCAAAGGATGCAAGGCTTCTGCAACAGGTATATTAACAGTGAATCTATTGCCAACGCCAAGCATAGCGCCAAAAAGCATTTGCGCAGGCGATGCTGCAGCGACCTTTGATGCTGGGGTTTACACCTCTTACTTGTGGAGCGGTAATGCAAATGTCACCACACAAAGTGCCTCGGGAACTACTCCAGGAAACTACATTTGCCAAGTCACCGATAGTAAAGGTTGCAAGGCTTCTGCAACAGGCGTGTTAACGGTGAATCCATTGCCAACGCCAAGCATAGCGCCAAAAAGTATTTGTGCAGGCGATGCTGCAGTAACCTTTGATGCTGGGGTTTACACTTCTTATTTGTGGAGTGACAAAGGAAGTGGCGCTTCGCAAACTGCTTCGGGCACTGCGGCAGGAAACTACATTTGTCAAGTCACCGACAGCAAAGGCTGCAAAGCTTCTGCAACGGGCGTGTTAACGGTAAATCCATTGCCAACTTTAGAGCTCGGACCCAATCAAACCATTTGCCCTGGCGGCACAGCAACGCTAGGCTCAATAAGCAATTTCGCGAACTACAAATGGCTGCCGAACAACGAAAACACCGCTACCATTTCTGTTGGAAATGCAGGCACATTCACATTAACAATTACCGATGGCAATGGCTGTAAAAAAACAGATGCCATCGACGTCACTGTAAATGCTAACCTAAGCATTGACTTGGGTGTCGACAAAGAAATTTGTGCGGGTGACAACATTAGCTTCACTGCCAATTACGCTGGCAATGGCGTTAGCTATGCTTGGACAGGCACTGGCGGATACACCAACAACACAAAATCAATTACCGTTACGAGTGCAGGCACCTACCTCGTGCATGTGCAAGATCCATTGGGTTGTCAAGGAGATGGAGATGTCGTATTGAAAGTAAATCCCCTGCCAACACCAACAATGGCCGACATTGCAAAATGCCAAGGCCAAAGTGCAAGCTTCAACGCAGGCAACTACAGCAGCTACAGCTGGGTTGGTCCAAATGCATTTACCAGCAACAGCAACCCCATTACAGCAACGGTAATAGGAACCTACACCGCAACAGTGAGCGATGCAAAAGGTTGCAAAGCGCCTGTTTCTGCGGCACTGAGCTTCAATCCCTTGCCACAAGTCAATTTAGGGGCAAACTACAGCGATTGCGGAGGAACAACGGCACACTTTGATGCCGGAAATGCTGGCGCAACTTACCTTTGGAGCAACAATGCTTCATCGCAAACCATCGCCGTGACTATGGATGGAACCTATACTGTTACGGTCACCGATGGCAAGGGCTGCGTAGGCACAGGTTCAGTAAGCGCATCTTTTATTGTAGTGCCACAATTGGACTTAGGCAGCGACATTCACCTTTGCGAAGGTCAAAGTAAATTAATCACCGCCGACGTGCAACCAAAAACGTCAGTCATCACGTGGGACAGCAAAGAAATTGGAACGAATATCACCGTCAACTCGGCCAGATTGGCCATCGCAACAGCCAACAACGGAGGCAATTGCTCAGCCATTGATACCATTGAAGTATTTGTGCACGCCTCACCACAAATAACTGGAATCAAAGACAGCACTGTGTGTTTCTTACAATTGCCCAACGGAATGTTAATTGATGCAGGGCCAACTGCCGATCAATATTTGTGGAGTGATGGACAGCAAGGGCGCAGTATCACCATCACAGAGGGAGGTCAGTACAAGGTATCTTTGCTGAGTCAATACGGCTGCGCAGCCACCGACTCGGTGCTCATCAGTGAAGATTGCCCTTCGTCCATTTTCGTTGCCAACGCATTCACCCCAAACAACGACAACATCAACGATATTTTTTATGTAAAGGGAGAAAACATTTACGATTTTGAACTCTTTGTTTTCGACCGTTGGGGCGAAGTAATTTACCACGGCACCGATATGAACGAAGGCTGGAATGGCAAAAAATACAACAACATGCGCGACGCACAAATTGATGTGTATGTATGGAAAATGACCTACCGTTACTGGGCCGGCAAAAAAGCAGGACACAAAATCAGAGAACAAGTCGGCCGGGTCACCTTACTGAAATAAAAAAAGCCATCTTGATATTCTCAAGATGGCCCTTTCAGCTTGTTAGCGTAAAATACTCCCCTTTAATTCATCAACATTTGTTGTATTTTTAAAAAGTCATTTACCAGTTTAACTTCTGCTGGCAACTGCGTTTTGTATAATTTCATTTGGTAGTGGTCAACAGCCGTCAATAAATCTTTCAACATATCCGACTGGCGATCGTTAAGCACCTCTTTATCTAAAAGAACATCTATCTTTTTGAGAACCGCGTTGTACTGAGAGCTATTTTCAATTTTCATAGATAAAAAATTAAATACACCCATAAGTACGGCGAAGCCTTCGATTTTGTTCCAAAAATTATAAAATAAAATAATGACTAAAGCAGTTTACCTTCTATCAAAATGAGGTAAAAACCAAGAAGGACAAGGAGTGCAGAGATGGAGAAACGAATTGTAAAAAGAATTTTATTACTGAATTTTTGCGCGCCAATTTTTAGCAAACGAATGAAAAGCATGAACCACAATACTTCACCAATCACGATGCCCAAGAGCACCAATGAATTGTAATAGCTGTTAAAATCATAGTCCAAACCAAAAAGTTTGTCTGTCATGCTTTGCAACAGCGAAGCCATAAAGATCCAAAAAAACAACAGCCCAGGATTGAATCCGCACAGCACCACCCCTTTAACGAAGTCATACGACATCTTACCTGCAGTTTTAGGCAATTCTTCATGTGCTTCATCAGCTTTGCTTTTCGATTTATAGGCACCCACCAAGCCAATGACACCCATCACCACCACTATAGATCCGCCAATCAGCGCGGCATACACCCCAACGTTACTTTGCTCAATAAAAACATGGTAACCCCAAAACGACAAAAATGCAATAATCACGTCGGCCAAAATGATGCCCACAATAAAAGGAATCACTGCAAGACGCGGACGCGCCAAATAGTGATCGGCAATCAATAAATTAATAGGTCCTAGGGGTGTTGAGGAAATAAATCCGGAACTGATTCCAAAAAAAAACAAAATGAGTATCAATCCAAGAGCTGTCAGCATACTTTATAGTGGTTCACCCATTTCTACCTGATCCCCAACTTTTGTGTTTAAACAAGGATCAGGTGAGGCAACACAACAGGTAGAACCCAACAAGAAAGTAGCCACCTCTTGTCCAATCAACACCGAAGCGCCCACAAAAGTAGAGCTGGCCAAAACAATGCTGCCAACCCCGGGGCCGCCCACAATGCTCATGTACCACTTTCTTCCTTTGTTGTCTTCAATATCAACGTTAATGCGTTCATTGCGCAATGCCGGCAAAGATGGTTCTTTGTAAGCCCACGGACGAAGCAGCACCAAGTCACCCGGAATGTGTTCAATTCTCTTCACCGTTCCCTGCACAGGAGCGTGTATTCTATGGTAATTGTTGTTGTGTAAAAATACGTTTGAAAAATAGTAATCGTCGGGAATCGCGTGTCCCTCTTCACCAAAAACCGCACGCAAATGGCGTTTTTCGCCCTTTACTTTCACCAAGCTCAACTCGCGCACCATGCCGTATTCACACAGCAAACCTTCACAAGCCCAAATGGTTTCGCCAATGATGTTGGGCGGAAACTTCAACACACGTGTAAAGAAATCCTGAAAACTTCTGTAGTCGTTGGCTCTGCTGGCAGGCAGGTAATTGTCAAGATAATTTGGATTATCGTAGTGAGCGCGACAGTAGGGTTTAATCAAATGTTTAGTCCACTTTTTATTGTAAATATTCGCGTAAGTTCGAGAGATTTTTCTTTGTACCACGCCAGGCAAAACACCCCAAAGGCTTATCGAAATAAACCTGAATGTACTAGCTTTCAAACCCTTTCCTGTTCTGTTATTCTTCATAACTACTCTTTAGTTGAACCTTTAACTCTCAATTCCCACGTAAGGTTCCACAATCCTTCCTTTTTTTCAAGGAGGACGAATTTAATAAAAAAAATCCTTTTTATGGACTATTTTTCTATCCAATCACTTTGATATTCCAATGGGCGACGGTGACTTTGTGGCCACTCCCCTTTTGGATAACCGAGGTAAAAAACCCCTAAACAGCGGTCTTTAGCGCCTAAATCCAAAAAAGAATTCATGGCCGGGGTGTATATCAATGTCGGACTGCTCCAATAGCCTCCCAAGCCATAAGCCGTTGCCGTTAAATGCATGTTTTGCACCGCACAGGCCACCGCTTCTATTTCTTCTAACTCTGCCACTTTCTCGCTGTCTTGACGCTTCATACATACTGCAATTGCCACTGTCGACAGGCGCGGACGCGCTGCCAGCTGATCGTATTTCTTTTGCGTAAATTGTTCAGTAGGCGTTTGTGCTTTGTATGTATCGGCTAAAAAATCCGCCAAACGTGGAATGCCCTCCTCCACAAAAACTTTAAAAAACCAAGGCTGTGTCATCCCATGTGTAGGCGCCCACAAAGCATTGTTCAATATCTCCACCACAATTTCTTTGTGCACCTTGCGTACCGAAAAATCTTCGGGTTTTATCGTGCGTCGGTTTCTAATAATCTCGCGCAACTCGCTCAAATTGTATTTCATAAATAAGTTCAAGGTTAAAAGTTCAATGTTCAATGTTAGCTAGCAAAAATCCACTGTCGAACTTTAATCTTTGAACATTAAACTTTGAACTAAATTGATAACTTCGGAATAAATATAAAGCAAAATGGCAGAAATCATATACAACAGCATCCCTTCCTTTGATTTAAATGATTTTACAAAAGGCAACGAACAAAGCAAAAATGAATTCGCACAAGCCATCGGCGAAGCTTACCACAACATCGGATTCATCGCCGTTAAAAACCATGGTTTCAGCGAAGCCCTGCAAAACAATTTATACAGCAGCATACAACAATTTTTTGCATTGCCGCAAAACATCAAAGAACAATACGACGGTGCTAAAACGCACGGACAAAGAGGCTACACCGGAAAAATGCGCGAGCACGCCGCGGGCAGAAACATTGGCGATTTAAAAGAATTTTACCACATCGGAAGGGCGCTTCCCAACGAAACAAGCGCCCATTACCAAGCCAATATCTTCCCCACTGAAACACCCGATTTTGGTACGCATACCTTGCAAACCTATGCGCAAATGCAAAAAGTGGGGCGCACCATTCTCAAAGCACTCGCCATTTATTTGAAACAAGACGAAAAGTATTTCGAAAACAAAGTCGACAAAGGCATCAGTATTTTACGGCCCATACATTACTATCCATTGACTGCCGAAGAATCAGTTTCAGGCGCGGTGCGCGCAGCCGAGCACGGCGACATCAACCTCATCACCATTTTGATGGGCGCCAGTGCCGAAGGACTTGAAGTAAAACGTCAAGACGGAACTTGGATTCCCATCACCGCCGTTCCCGAGCAATTGGTGATTAACGTGGGAGATATGCTCGAGCGCCTCAGCAATGGCAAATTAAAATCAACCCACCACCGCGTGGTGAATCCCGCAAGCGCAAAAGTAGGCACAGCGCGCTATTCCGTTCCTTTCTTCATGCATGGCAATCCTGATATGAGCTTGAAAGTACTGGATTCTTGTGTCGACGAAAGCCATCCAAAGAAATTTGAAGACGCTACGGTTGAAGAATTTTTAATGCAAAGGTTGAGGGAAATTGGGTTGGCGAAGTAGGATACAGCCTGCGGAGATCAATTGAAAATAGAATTTCACATGAATGAAGACCAAATAATTTTACTTATTTGTTTCCTAATATACTGGGTAACGCTTGTCATTATTGCAATTTGTAGCGAAAACAGAAAGAAGGTCTTGTTCACAAATCTCTCCATTCATATTCTTTACAGTTCGTATTTTCTTTATGGTTTAGCTTTTAAGTCTCAATATGGAGCGGGATTGGTTTGGCTTATTTTTTTGATGTTTGCAATTGGTTTGCATTGGCTGATTAATCTTGTGGCTACATTAAGAGTTAAAAAACAAAAATATCAATGAAAAATAGATGGCTGTATTTTATTCCCTTAACAATCATTCTTCCTTTTGCGATCTGCCAATATAAAGGTGATTATGGTTTTGAATTTTTCTTTGTAATCACTTTGGTTCCATTGATGACAGGGTTAAAAGCTTGGTTTCGCACTAGTGATAAAAACAAATAACACAACATGTTTGAACTTTTACTTAGAGGAAAACAACTTCCTGAAAACAAGAAAGGCATAAAAATAATCAATAGACTAGTGCTTCTTGGCTTCGTTTCAATTTTCATTTGGTACCGCTACCGACAAAGCACATTTATCTCAGTACAAGCAACGCTATTATTTCTTTTGTTGCCAGGTATTTTACTTACTTTTTGGGGAAGAAAAAAACTTTTAAATTTATGTGGGTACGTTAATACAATAGCGGGAAACAAGCTGTATACCTTACTAACTGCATCTCTCAGCTATTTGCTCACTTCCTTAATGTTCAGCTCAACTTTCTTTGCGCTCACTTTATTGTCTAATCATTACTTTTCCAATCCGCAACAAACAATAAAAACGATCAAAATTATTAACGTAACACGAACACACAATAGAAAATCGAGTAAAGACTACACCTACATTATTGTGGAACACGACGGATTAGAAAAAAAAATAAATTATGGTAAAAAAAATCCTAGTGAGATGAATGGCAAAGCATTACAAATAACAACAGAAAATGGCCTTTTTGGTTTTGAAATAATGAAGAAAAGAAAATTTGTAGAAGATAAACCAACAAAATGACAAGGTGTAAATCGTCAGCAAGAATTAGACAATTCTTCCTGTTACTCAGGCCGCAAGAATATATTTAGCGCTTAATTTTAAATGCTTTGACAAAGGGTTGAACAATCAATTTGAAGAAATTGCGGTGTTCGGCACTTTCTTGCACTCCGAAGCTAAGGTCTTCTTTACCTTTAGTGATGTAGAGAGTTTTGAACATCCAATCCCAAATAGCCAATTCCGATCCCATGTTTTTGTTGTGGTGCTTTGGATTGTTGCTGTGGTGGATGAGGTGTTGCGCCGGACTGATGAATACACGTTCCAAGATACTTCCGAAAGAAAACCAAACATGTGAATGTCGAAGATTGGCACCCAGTAAATTAAATACAAAGGCGCCCACGTGAACTCCCCAAATCATATAGGGATCGATGGAACTTGGATAAAGCCACAAGAAAATTCCAGAAACCAATCCACCAACCACAACCCCTCGTAGGTGAAACATTAAACTTTCTATAGGGTGAGAGCGGTATACGGTAATAGGAGTGAGAACTTCAGCTGAATGATGCACCTTGTGGAATTCCCACAAAAAAGGAATTTTATGTAACAAAAGATGCAGCAGATATCTGCTCAAATCTCCAACAACAAAAAAAACCACAGAGTACAGCACTACTGCTGTTGTGCTTGCTGTTTTTAAACTAGAATAGCCAAACAAATCGTTCATTTCCTCCGAAATAAGGTAGGCAAGCAAAATGGCATTAAAAAGAAATGGAACATAAAGCAGAACAGTCAGCATATGATTGATCACCAACAAAAACACATCATTTGCCGTTGAAATATGGAATACCCTTTTGTACGGAAAAAGATAGGTCCAGATACCTTTGAAGGTCTTGTTTGAAGCCACAAACAATAGTATGGCGATAACAACACTACTTACTAAATAAGGAAAGTAAATGCGCTCATCGGGATGAAAAAAATACAGAAGGGCCTCTTTAATGGTTGTAAAGATCTCGTTCATAACAGTTAACTAGAGATTAGCAATAAGTCAAAAGTACAGCACTTTCTCAATTCAAAAGAATGTTTGGTGCACAATACCACTTTTTAGGTATTGTACCTTTTTGAGTCTGTGGATACATTTGCCCTGTCTTAAAATAGTTTTATATACTTCAATGCAAAACAAAAAAGTCCCTCCTGCAACCTCATTCACATTTTGGAGGATGGACGCGTCAAAAAGAAAGACTGTTGTCAACAAGTAAAAAAAAGAAAACGCTTGTAAAAAATGTCCCGATCAATATCATAAAATTTTAATGAAAATACAAAATCTAACAAGCATGAAAAAACACACAAATATAGCTCCCTTCATAGCAGTGGCAATAGGTATCTCCTCTTTCTTTAACTCATGTACCAAAGATCCGATAGCCAAACACGCAATTCCAGCAACCTACGCTTTCACAAAGAATGATGTGTCAACAGTAAATTATGCCGGACAAACTGACCGATTGAAACAACTAGACGAAATGGTGAGTCTCGTTGAAACAGCAAGCGAAGGAACGAAAATATCCGGTCAAGCAATGAAGGATATGTTTGCCAATACAGGCGGAAATGGAGGCGGGAATTTTTCATTTACTTCTAGCAGGCAATTGAAAGACAAAGCATTTTTTTTAGACACGGATTGGTTCAATACTTTTTTTGATCAATTGGCAGCGGCTAGCGACAGTGCAGCGATCAATGTACAAGCTAAAAATGGTTGTGCCGGACTTCTAACCAGAAGTAGCAATGCTAAAATACTGCTAAATGCCAATGGTTTAGAATTCAAGGAAGGCATGGAAAAAAGCGTTATGTTTTCTGTCTTCTTATACAAAATAATGAACGACTATCTTTCAGAATCCAAATTGGGCGATGCGGTTGATAACACCACAGCCATTGACAATGCCAACTACACTTCTTTAGAGCACCACGCTGATGAAGCCTTTGGCTACTTGGGGGCACCGATAGATTTTAAATCCAATTACACAGGAGCAACAGCGCCTCTATTTTGGGCCGAATATTTAGGCGATTTTGATGCCGCTTTAGGCTGTGCCGACAAAGTAATGTTGGCTTTTAAAACCATGAGAACCGCAATTGTGAACAAAGACAACACGGTGAAAAATGAACAAAGAAAAGTGATCGCAAAGGAAATGGAAATTATGGTAGCCGCAGCGGCAATACACTACGTTAACGAATCTTTGAAAGACGTCAATCAGGGCGATCGTTTACATCATTTGTCGGAATTATGGGGCTTTGTTAAAGCGCTGGGATATTTTGATCCAACGCAACGATCAACCACCAGTACTGAATTAGAGAATTTATTAACCAATGAATTGGGCACAAACTTATGGAATGTTACAGAGCAAGGAATGAACGATATTAAAAACTTTCTGGCTTCACGCTACAATTTAGAAGCAATGAAAAGCTCATTGTAAACACAATAAATTATACCAAGTATATTCCGGCCAAGTGCTAAATAGTCTTTTAATACTTTAAGAATGAATACAAAATATTTCACCCTGTTGCTTTTTTTTATGATGGCATTGGCCTGTGGTAAAAGTAAAAAAACAGAAGACAAAGTATTTGATTTGCAAGGTATGTTAAGCAACGTTGCAGCCAACTGTATTGTACCAGCTTATCAAGACTTGCAAGTTAATATTAATGCATTGTCGTTGGCCACAGAGGCTTTTTCAACAACAACAAGCTCTGGAAATTTAGCAGATTTGCGAAGCAAATTTAAGTTGGCTTATCTTTCATGGCAAAAATGCGAAGTATATGAATTCGGTCCGGCCGAAAATGTATTGTTGCGCGCAAACTGCAACATCTATCCTGTAGACACTTTAAAAATTGAAAGCAACATCGACAGCGCTTCAATGAATTTGGACCTCCTGAATAATTCTAACGCCAAAGGATTTCCAGCAATTGATTATGTGCTGTTCGGCGAAAATAAAAGTGATGCCGATGTACTCGCCTTATTCACCGCAGCTGTTGATGCAGCCAATCGAAAACTCTACCTAAAAACTTTGGTGTCTTCAATGCAAACAAAAATAAATGCAGTTGTGCTGGAATGGGACAGCTATCAATCGACTTTTACGGGAAATACTGATTACAGCGTAGGTAGTTCGATTTCATTGCTAGTCAATGCCATGAATAAATATTACGAAGGCTACTTGCGTGAAGGTAAAATTGCTATACCAGTTGGCATTCGTTCACTAGGCATTGCTCTTCCAAAACAAACAGAGGCATACTATGGTGGTTTTTCTGTGGAGTTGCTGAAGGCCAGTGCACTTGCCTTTCAAAATTTATATTTAGGTCAGTATGGAAGCACCAATGGCTTAGGAATAGACGATCACTTAATAGCCTTTGATGGTAAAGCAATTGACGACAATATAAAAGCAAAACTGCAAGACGCTATTGCAGCAAGTACTACTTTGAGTGATCCCTTGTCTCAAAATATCATCAGCAATCAAGCGGCAGTTGAAACAGTGTTTTCTAAATTGCAAAAAGTGGTGCTACCGTTCAAAGTAGATATGCCTTCAAAATTGGGGGTATTGATTTCTTACCAAGACAACGATGGCGATTGATGCAAAAAAGAGTTTGCCATATAGTTGTTGTGTTGATGTTGCTTTTGCCTTTCGGTGCCTTTGCTTTTTCAATTTCAGGGAAGGTGTATGCCGCAGAAGATTCGGCATTACTCCACAATAGCACAGTGGTGTTAGAGGGAACAAAAAACACCACACTTACCAATTCAAAAGGAGAATTTATTTTTGTAGATCTTGCGCCAGGTCAGTATACAGTTGTGGCATACCAGGGTGCTAAAGAAATGCAGAAACAAGATGTAAGCCTGATTGATAAAGATATTTTTCTCACTTTCTATTTACACGATTTCGTAATCAAAATAGATCAAATAGTAATTGAAAAAGACAAAAATTTTGGATTAACTAAACTCAATGGAGTTGAAGGAACGTCAATTTATGAAGGCAAAAAATCGGAAGTAATCGATGTAGGAAATACAGCTGGCAATAAATCAACCAACAATGCACGTGAAATATATGGTAAAATAAGCGGACTCAATATTTGGGAAAGCGATGGTGCAGGTATTCAATTGAGTATAGGCGGCAGAGGCTTAAATCCAAATCGAGTTTCAAATTTCAACACCCGACAAAATGGTTACGACATCAGTGCCGACGCATTGGGTTATCCAGAAAGCTATTATAGTCCGCCAACAGAAGCTGTTGACCGTATTGAAATTGTTCGAGGTGCAGCTTCACTCCAATATGGAACTCAGTTTGGTGGATTTTTAAATTTTAAACTTAAAAACGGACCGGAAAATAAAAAACTTGAATTCACTTCCCGACAAACGGTGGGTTCTTGGGGATTTATAAATTCCTTCAACAGCGTGGGAGGCACAGTAGGCAAACTTAATTATTACGCTTTTGCGCAAAGAAAACAAGGCAACGGTTGGCGTCCAAATTCTAATTTCTCTGTGAACTCTGCCTATGTTTCGTTGCAATATAAATTTTCAAAAAAGTTTAACATCGGACTCGAATACACCACTATGTATTACCTGGCGCAACAAGCCGGAGGCCTCACCGATGCTATGTTCAAAAGCGATGCGCAGCAAAGTATTCGTGCACGAAATTGGTTTCAGGTCAATTGGAATTTATTGGCCTTTACCATCGATTACAAATTTTCTGAAAACTCCCGCATCAACATCAGAAATTTCGCTCTTCTGGCCAGTAGAGATGCACTAGGCACCTTAGATCAAATCAACCGTGCGGATGCAGGAGAAGACAGAAATTTATTGAGCGACAAATACAGTAATTTTGGTAGTGAAATCCGCTTTTTACACCAGTATAACTTGTTAAAAATACCCGCTGTGTTTCTAATCGGCGCGCGGTATTACCAAGGATACACCAGTAGAAAACAGGGTTTGGGTGACAATAGTGACAAAGCAAATTTTACTTTTTTAGATGCTGCCAATCCTGAATTTTCAGCCTACACTTTTCCAAGTCGAAATATAGCTGTCTTCACTGAAAACATTTTTAAACTCAGCAATACATTAAGCATCACCCCTGGCGTGCGTTTCGAATTCATTGATACGCGCTCTAATGGTTATTTCAATATTGAAAATAAAAATTTGGCCGGACAGGTTATTTACCACGATCAAAAACAAGACAACAGAATGAATCAACGTGCTTTTGTGCTGGCTGGCTTAGGCCTTAGTTGGAAGGCACTCAAACACTGTGAACTCTATACTAATTTCTCACAAAACTACCGATCCATCAACTTTAATGATATGCGAGTAGTGAATCCTAATTTTCAAGTTGATCCCAATTTGAAGGATGAAACAGGCTATACTTTTGATTTTGGATTTCGAGGCAACCATAAAAACTTTTTGTCTTTTGATGCTACCTTCTTCTATTTGGGATACGACAAAAGAATCGGATCGGTGTTGAAAACTGATACAGCCACTTCAATGGTGTATTTATTTCGCACCAACATTTCCGATTCCCGAACTTATGGTGTAGAAAGCTTAGTGGAACTCGATATTTACAAATGGTTGTTTAAAGGAAATTATGACATGAAAATTTTACTCTTCAGTAATTTCTCATGGATGAATGCCTTATACATTGGTAGTATTGAAAAAGCCTATGAAGGCAAGCAAGTTGAGCTGGTTCCTCCTGTTTTATTTAAGTCAGGACTGCGGTACAAATTCAAAAAAATCGCAGCGTCCTGGCAGTATTCGTACACCGCCCAACAATTTACCGACGCTACCAATTCAGTGTTTACCGCAAATGCTGTTAATGGAATTATTCCTTCATACCAGGTGATGGACTTAAGCGCGAGCTATACTTACAAAAAAATCACCGTAGAAGGAAGCCTCAACAATTTGTTGGACGCTCGGTATTTCACCCGCAGAGCTGAAGCCTATCCCGGTCCGGGAATTATTCCATCCGATGCAAGAAGTTTTTATTTAACGCTACAAATCAAATTGTAAAAACCCTCGGGAACTCCAACTCACAATTTGCGGTTTCTATGTTCAACTTGACAACTACAATGGCGGAACGACGAAATTTTCATCACGAAAAACAATAGCAGAAGGAGTACAAAACAATTAAATTTAATTTTTAGAGAAGTTGAACCCATTGGCTTTGAGCTATGATAAATTTATAAAAGCCCCATTTCTCAAATAGGTAAATTAGTAGTAGCTAAAGGCATTACAAATGCCAAGATAGCTGCGCACGCGTGAATGCGCGCGCGAGAAAAAAAACGTGTTCAGCTGTGCAATGATACTTTGTGATTTGAAATTAGCACCTTTGCTGAGGCACAAATTGTTAGCAGTAATTGAAAAAAGACACAACATGAGAACACAACTTTACATATTGAGTTTTGTACTTGTCGGATTATCCCGTTGTTCAAATGGACAGACAAATATTAGCGCCAATGACCATGTGAGCGACCACCTTGTTAAAATTGAAATGCACCTTAGTGCATTTGGTGTCGAATCAGACAACTTCCCTTCTATTGACGCTGTAATTGACTTTGGCAAAGACACGAGTGTTTGCGTGAAATCATTTTATGATCCCGCCTTCAAAGGCTCAACATACGCGTTGACAAAAAGTGAAATGAATTCAATATTGAAAATGCTTAAAATTGAAGACCTCGAAAAACTTAAAAAAGAATATAATGTTAACATGTCAGACTAGCCAAGATCAAAGACAATAATTTATACGACTAAAAAAACATTTTTTATTGACGACTATGGACTTAAAGGAGACCAACTATTGCAAGACCTATATAAAATAGTATATAAATATTAAGCAGTACTTGCAAAGGCATTGCGCAGACAGCCATAGACTGCATTTTCTTTTGCTTCATTGAATCTTATCACAGACAACTTAAGCATCAACAATCACTACTTTTTCAATCAAACAAAAGCAATGAATGCCATTGACAGCAATTAAAAAGCGTAACCAATGGAATAGTTTAGCCAAACGCTCACTGGACTTTGCCCTGCACCATAACCGGGTATAAACAGGGTTTTGTAAGCAGTATTGTTGCTGTCGTAAAGTTTAACGCCCAGGCGCAAGTCCCAACCCAAAAACAAGTTCTTCAGTGTTTCAATGCGCATGCCCGCCACCAACTCTCCCCAGGTAGCAAAATAATAGTGCAAAGGCACAGCAAAACTCGCTTGTTTGCCCCAATAGCTGTCGATAATTTGAATGGTTGAATAAGCGCCATCGTACACTGTGCCGGCCAAGCGGCCACCAATGTAAAAGAGATCGCGGTCTTTTTCGTTGTAGTACTTCATTAAATTTCGGTTTACACCCAAGCGCACAAAAGTGCCGTGCGCAGCGTACTGGTAGGCATCAGACACAGAATCATTCGCATGCACATAATGCAGTTGGTGAAAACCAGCTTCGGCCACTAAAAACAAATCATTGCTCAGTGAATATTCGGCCAAGGCTTCAAAGCCTGAACGCTGGCGTGCTTTGTCAAAGAAATAAGAATAAGTGGGTGTTGCCAAATCAATGCTGAGACGCAAAATGCGTTTGCGCGCAACAACACTGTCTTCCTGCGCACATAAGCCAGAAAACACAAACAATGCGAAGAACGCACTAATAATGGAAGGCCAAATTTTGCTTGTCATTTTTATCGGCTTGCGCGTTGCTGAGGGTAATGCTTTTTAATTTGTGGGTGGTGTAAAACACGGTGTCGATTACTTGTTCAGAACCATAACCACATTGTTTTGACATAAAATAAGTAGTGTTGCTGTGCATTATTTTCACCGTATCCTTGGTGGACTTTATTTGTAGCACAAAGACAGAACTGTCGCAAAGAATAGAAAGCGGCAATTCCATTTTGTTCAATTTAAGGTTTTTGTAAAACAGCGCTTTATCGAGGGCCCATGCCGACACGCTGTCGAGCATTGTCAAACTGTCTTTCGCCAACAGCGTTTTGGTGTACATTCCCACTTGTGCCGGCCACGCTGTTTTTTGATTGCACACATCGGTGTTGCAAGCACAAAACAAAACAGTGAACAGTACCGCAAAAATAATTTTCATAAGGCGAAGGTAGGTCATAAAAGGCAAAAGAGGAAAAGCAAACAATAATTGAATTTTAGTTGACGTTTAAAAAATACTTTGCTACTAAGTGTAACTTTGCGCAAGCTTTGTATTATCTACTTAAACTCCGGGAAGAGTGAACGAACAAAAAGCAAGTCATAACGCGGATGAAGTGAAACTCATTCAAGCTGCCCAAAAGAACATACAGTTCTTTAGGGACTTGTACCAGCGCCACTACAAAGCTGTTTTTCGCTTTGTATATGCACGTTCGGGCAATGACGAAGACTTGAGTGCCGACCTCACCCAGCAAGCCTTTGTGAAGGCGATGCTCAACATCAACCGCTATGAATACCGAGGCGTTCCCTTTATTGCTTGGCTTTACCGCATTGCGCTGAACGAAATCAATTTACATTATCGAAACTCCAAGAAAGCAAGAAGCGTAAGTATAGATGAGCATAATGTGAAATTATTTATTGAAGAAATAGACGATGAGTTCAACGAAGTGAAATTGGAAGCATTAAAGCTCACGATGAGCGATCAAAATGAAGAAGTGGTGCAATTGATTGAAATGCGCTATTTTGAAAAAAGATCGTTTAAAGAATTGGGCGAAATACTGGGCATTAGCGAAAGCAACGCCAAAGTGAAAGTGCACCGCATATTGAAAAAACTGAAAATTACTCTATTAAAAAAAATGCAATTGCTGACCGGTGAAAAAAAGTAAATACGATATCAAAACCAAGCCTCTTTCTCTTTCAGATAAGGACATTGAAAAACACATGGATTTCGATAAAACCTGCGCACACTACAGCCATTGGGCTTATAGAAAACCCTGGCACCGTTTTCAACGCCATGCCCACAAAAACTACAGAATTGTGCTCTACCTTATTTTGATTGCAGTAATTGCCGCGTTGGTGTTGATGGAAATGAGGTAAAAGCAAAGCAAGGGCTTCACCAAAGCTCACAAAAAAGAAGGTGATTGCCTGAAAAACTAGGCTACCTTTAATCCCTCAATCTCAGAGTTGTCGACTTTCTCCTGCGCATACTCCAAAGTCACTTTAAACTCTTTCACGTCCTTTGCAGAAGGCATGTCAAACATCGCATCAATCATGATGGCTTCACAGATAGAGCGCAAACCGCGCGCACCCAACTTGTGAATCATGGCTTTTTCAACAATGTAATCCAAGGCTTCTTTTTCAAGAGTAAGCTTGATTTTATCGATTTCAAACAACTTGACATATTGTTTGATGATGGCATTTTTAGGCTCGGTCAAAATTCGACGCAAAGCATCTCTGTCTAAAGGAAGCAGAAAGGATAATATTGGCAAACGACCTATCAATTCAGGAATCAATCCGAAAGACTTTATGTCTTGCGGTGTAACGTGCTGCAATAAATTTTTTCGATCAAATTGACGCATTTGCTTGCTGGCGCTGAAGCCCAAGGTTTGCGACTTCATTCTTTTTTCAATGATGCGGTCGAGACCATCAAAGGCACCACCGCAGATGAACAAAATGTTTTTGGTATTCACCTGCACCAATTTTTGCTCGGGATGTTTTCGTCCGCCTTGCGGTGGAACACCCACAACTGAACCTTCTAAAAGTTTCAACAAGGCTTGTTGCACGCCTTCTCCCGACACATCGCGGGTGATAGAAGCGTTGTCTCCTTTGCGCGCGATTTTATCAATCTCGTCAATGAAAACAATACCTCTTTCTGCTGCAGCAACGTCGAAGTCGGCAGCCTGTAACAAGCGCGACAAAATACTTTCAACGTCCTCGCCCACATAGCCTGCTTCGGTTAATACCGTAGCATCGGCGATGCAAAAAGGAACATTGAGCAATTGTGCAATGGTTTTAGCTAAAAGCGTTTTACCGGTACCGGTTTCACCCACCAAAATGATGTTTGATTTCTCAATCTCTACATTGTCATCGCTGACCGTGCTTTGACCCAATCTTTTAAAGTGATTGTAAACCGCTACCGATAAAACTTTTTTAGCTTGATCTTGACCGATCACATATTGATCCAGATGTTTTTTAATGTCCATCGGTTTCAACAGGTTCAAACTTGTATTGATAGAGTGACCGCTCTTTGAAGACAGTTCGTCTTTTGAGATTTGGTGCGCCTGCTCAATACATTTGTCGCAAATATGGCCGCTGATACCCGCTATTAGTACATTGGTGTCGACTTTGCTTCTACCGCAAAATGAACAACGTATTTCTTCCTTCACTGACTTAGCCATAGTGCTATCGATTCAAATTATTTTTTAGTGCTGTTTGCATTTTTGAACAAAACTTCGTCAATCATGCCATATTCTTTTGCTTCTTGCGAAATCATCCAGTAGTCTCTGTCGCTATCGGCCCATACTTTATCGTAGCTTTGACCAGAGTGGTAAGCAATGATATCGTACAACTCTTTTTTCAATTTTTGAATTTCTTTCGCTGTGATTTCAATGTCAGTCGCTTGACCTTGTGCACCACCCATTGGTTGGTGAATCATTACGCGTGAATGTTTCAAAGCAGTACGTTTTCCTTTCGCACCAGCACACAACAATACAGCGCCCATAGAAGCGGCCATACCTGTACAAATGGTAGCTACTTCAGGATTGATGTATTGCATGGTGTCGTAAATACCTAAACCAGCATAAACAGAACCACCAGGAGAGTTCAAATAAATTTGAATGTCTTTCACGGCATCGGCCGACTCCAAAAAGAGCAATTGCGCTTGAATGATGTTGGCTACATGGTCGTCAATTCCTGTTCCGAGGAAAATAATTCTATCCATCATCAATCGAGAGAAAACGTCCATTTGTGCAACGTTCAACGAACGCTCTTCTATAATATAAGGAGTCATGGAAGACTCAATGTATTTGTCTAAATGCATACTGCTGATACCAACGTGTTTGGTAGCATATTTTCTAAATTCTTTACCGTCCATCATCATAAGATATATTTTTAATTATTTTGTGCAGAAACTAATTTAAGAAAATCATCATAAGAAATAGATTTTTCTTCCACTTTGCATTTTGATTTTACCAGATTTACAATTTTTTCAGAGTACAGCGCGTCGTAAATATTTTTGCGTTCTTCTTCTTTTTGCAGCACACCCGTGACGATAGAAGCCAATTGCTCCTCTTCTACTTGCTGACCGTATTGTTTGAAATTGGCGCGTACCAATTCTTTTGTTTTTGCTTGCAATTCAGCCCACTCCACGCGAATGTCGTTGTCTTTGATGAGTTTGTTCTCAATCAATTGCCATTTCATTCCTTTTTGATAATGGTCGTATTCGCCTTCAATTTGATCCATTGTTGTTGGTTTTTGCGATGCGGAAACCAACCATCTTTTCAAAAATTCGTCGGGCATGGTGATCTTCACATTGTCTAACAAATACTCAACAACATCGTTTTTCAACTTGGCCAATTCTTGTTCGCTCAACATTTGAGAAGTTTCTTCCTTTACTTTGGCGCGAAATTCTTCAACGCTGGTTACCACACCAACGCCATATATTTTGTCAAAAAGTTCTTGCGTCAACTCAGCAGGCTCCAGCTTGCTAACATTCATTATTTTTACTTTGAAGGACTTAGAAAGAGCGGCCACTGCATTGGGCTCAATGCCCAGCATGCCTGCCAATTTCGATTTATCGTCGTAGACCACTGCCGGATCGAAAGTCAATTCATCGTCTTTCTTTTTACCAATAAACAAATCGGCCGCTTCTTTATTGATTTCATCAAGGGCCAAAACTGTCATTTTGTGCACACCGCCTTCTTTCTCAGTGCCGTCGGCATCAAGTTCAGAAAGATCAACATACAACATATCATCAGCAGCAGCTGCTTCAGGAGCAGTCATTTTACCATATCTTTTGCTGATTTCTTTAATGAATTTATCGGCCATACCATCGTCAACAAGCACTTTGTATTGGGTAAAAGCAATAGTGTCGTTCAAAGCAATTTCAAATTGTGGCGAAATCGCCAGTTCATAGGTGAACTTGAATTCATTTTGGTGCTGCCAATCGTAGTTGTTGGCTGTATTTTGCTTGGGCAAAGGCTGCCCCATTAACTCTAATTTATTGTCAACAATGTATTGCTCCAAAGATTTGCTCACCAAACGCGTAACGATTTCAACTTTGGCAGAAGCTTCATACATTTTCTTCACCATGCCCATTGGCACTTTGCCTGGACGGAAACCTTGCATTTTCGCTGTTCTTTGGTGTTTTCTCAAAGCACCTTCCACTTGATCCTGATAATCTGTCAGTTGCACTTCAATGTTTACAACCGCATTTAAATTGTCTACGTTTTGCTGTGTAATATTCATCGTCTTGAAATTTTTTAGCTGTTAAAAAAGAGCGACGAAGTTAGTAATTTAAACGGCATCAAAAAAAAAGAACTTACCAACAGTGGCAAGCACTGTCAGTCCTTTCTGTACGAAGTATTTAGCACTGAATCGGCAGCGCAAAACGAAAGACCAATTAATGGGTATTCCCGCACAGTGATATTCAAGTATTGCATTAAGCTGAAGAGTTAAATTGTAAAATAGGCTTAAAAAATTTAGTTTTGCTTGAAGGGCACTTATGAAAATTGAAGACGAAATAAAACAAAGCAAGAAATTCAAAAGCGAATTTCAACGCTTGGCCATCAATATCAACTTCACGAGCAGTTGGTTGTACCGCACTCATTCACAGTTTTTAAAAAAATACGGTATTTCACCCGAACAGTTCAATGTACTTCGTATTTTGCGCGGCCAACATCCCAACTGCGCCAACAATCAGCTGATCAGCAGCCGCATGGTTGACAAGTCGTCAAACTGTTCTCGCATTGTTGAGAAACTCAAACAAAAAGAGCTGGTGGAGCGCATTGAAAACAAAACAGACCGTCGACACGTTGATATCTCCATTACCAAAAAGGGACTCGATCTATTGAGTCAAATAGATACGAAAAGCGACGAAATGGAGTTCCTCAAAGGCAATATCACCAGCGAAGAAGCGAAGCAGATCAGTGATTTACTAGACAAAATGAGGGGCTAAGCAAAGTAGCCCAAGCCTTATACAGCAACATTTCAAGCAACCTCAGTAGTACCTACGCGCAATGCACGAGCAAATTGATGCGCTGAAAACTTATTTCCATTGAATTTAAAATACCTTAAAAGTGCTGTATTGCGAGCCGTGCAGACCTTAGGCCCAAACTTTAGTGCCCTCTGTACAATTTTTGCAGATGTCAATTTCAGACCTTGATTTCAATAAACTCCTTCTGAACTTGGTATACGGCGCACCTCTCCACAAATCGTGAAAACTTTGCTGTTGTAAACTGCCCAATTTGTGCGTGGCATCTTTGTCGAAACAACAAGGAACCACCAAGCCATCCCACGTGATCACACAACCCATCCACATGCGCCAACAGCTGTTGACCATTTTGTTTTTGATGGAAAACGTGCCGTCAGAATTCTTTTTGTACCGCGAATACTTCTCTTGGTGCGGAATCAAATCGTTGCCGTTTTCGTATTCATATACTTGCGCTGTTTTCAAACGCACCTCATCAATACCAATGTCTTCAGCAAGTTTGTACACCTCATCAATTTGATGTTCGTTGTGGCGAACGACCAAAAATTGAAAAATCAAATGCGGCGTGCTGCTTTTCAATTTCTTCTTCCACTCTGCCATGCGTTTTGCGCCCTCTATGACCTTGTCGAGTTTGCCGCCAATTCTATATGACTCATATGTTTCCTGCGTGGTGCCATCAATTGAAATAATCATTCGATCTAAGCCCGAAAGAATGGTTTTTTCACATACGGCATCGGTGAGGTAATGCGCATTGGTAGAAGTTGCCGTGTAAATCCCCTTTTTAGAGGCATAAGCCACCATGTCTAAAAACTTAGGATTAAGGTAGGGCTCACCTTGAAAATAAAAAACGAGGTACAATAAATCTTTCGACAGCTCATCTATCGTTTTGGTGAAAAATTCTTTTTCAAGCATTCCTGTCTCGCGCGTGAAGGCACGCAAGCCACTCGGACATTCGGGACAACGCAAGTTGCAACTCGTTGTTGGCTCTACCGAAATACTAAATGGTTTGCCCCACACGACGAGCTTTCCCGTCCATTTCGACCAAAAATAACTGAGCACCAAAACGTAGTAATTCCACGCACGGCGCAGCGTCAATTTCTTGAGCAAATTTCGACTGTCGTTCCAATAGATTTTAGGCATTTTGATGAATTGAGCGCTAAAGTACGAACAAAATAAGGATTTGCTTCACCTGTATCTTTGCAACTCCATATATACTTCCTATTTTTGGGCTTATGTGGAATTTCATTGCGCGCACCATTTTACGAAACAGATTGACTCTATTGATCATCATAGGCGTGCTTACAATATACATGGGCTACGAAGGTCGGAAGTGCGAAATATCTTACAGCTTCAACAACCTTTTGCCTACCGACGACTCGACGGCCATTGTATTTAAAAAATTCAAAAAAACATACGGCGCCAATGACAACGTGATCATCGTTGCTACGGACGATGCCAACATATACCGACTCGACAAATTTCAGGCACTTTACAAATTCACTCAAAAACTCAACACAGTGGCTGCGGTGGACAGTGTGTTCTCTTCGACCAACTTCTATGTTTTGCGCCGAGACAGCAGCAACACCAAATTCGCCTTCAAGAAGGCACTGACACAAATGCCGCAAAGTCAGGCCGATGTCGACAGCGTCAAAAAACTACTTTACGGCGAAAAATTCTACGATGGCTTGCTTTGGAAAAGCGGCTCAAATATCGCCATCACCGCCATTTCCTTAAATCCTGACTCGCTCGACACTCCTCGCCGCAACAAGTTCATTCTTCGTGTGGTCGACGAAATGGAGGTCTTCGCAAAAGCCAACAACATTAAATTCAGATACTCCGGATTGCCTTATGTACGGGGCATGATAGGCGCTCAGGTTGAAAAGGAAACCAAAATATTTTTGATCCTCTCTGCTTTGATCACAGCGAGTATCCTGTTTTTCTTCATCCGCTCTCTAAAAGCGGTTCTGCTATCAATGCTTATTGTAGGCATCGCGGTAGTGTGGTCATTAGGCACCATTCACTTGCTGGGTTACAAAATCACCCTACTTACGTCATTAATTCCTGCGCTCATCGTTGTATTGGGCATTCCCAACTGCATTTTCATGCTTGAAAAATACTTTGAAGAGTACAAGTCGCACGGCAATAAAATGGTGGGCATTTACAGCGTCATTGAAAATATTGGTACCGCTATCTTTATGATCAACTTTACTACCGCCGTTGGCTTCATCACTTTCGCCCTCACCAAATGCGATATACTTGTTGAATTTGGCATCGTTGCTGCGCTCAACATTATGGTACTGTACGTTTTGTGCATTGTGATTGTGCCCATCGCGTACAGTTTTATGGCTGAACCAAAAGCCAAAGATTTTCGCCACCACGAAAAAAAATGGCTCAAGGCCATTATCGGCAAGGTGAATTTTATTGTGGCACGCAAAAGATGGCTTTTGTACACCATTACAACAATACTAACAGTTGTTTCATTGTATGGCATTTCACTGATTGAAACAAAGGGCCGCATTGTGGATGAAATACCCGACGACAATCCGGTTAAAGTAGATTTGCACTATTTTGAAAAAAATTTCTCAGGCATCGTTCCTTTTGAAATCATTATCAATACACAAAAAAAAGGCAGAGCCTTGCAAGAAAAGACTTTACTGAAAGTGGAAGAGCTGTATGTTCTGCTGCAACAATACCCTGAGTTTTCAAAACCAGTATCTATTGTTGATGCCATAAAATACGCCCGTCAAGCTTACTACAACGGCAATCCAGCAGAGTACAGTTTACCCGACAACTACGACAAAGGTTTTATTTTAACGATGGCAGCCAACTCCAACGGTAGCAAGCAAAATATGCTCAAACGCTTTGTCGACAAAGACCGACAGATACTGCGTATTAGCGTGGCGATGCAAGATGTGACATCGGCTCGTGTCAACGCAATCAAAAAAGACATAGTACCGAAAATCGCCAAAATATTTGAATCCAAGAAAAATACTGTCGATGTCACTGGGCCGAGCATTATGTATGCCCGCGCTACAGAGTTGCTGATAGACAACCTGTTTTCATCCATCGTGTTTGCCATTTTGGTCATTGCTGCCTTTATCGCCTATTCGTTTAAATCGGCTAAAATGGTACTCATCGCCCTGATACCAAACATTATTCCTTTGCTACTTACTGCTGGCGTAATGGGTTATTTTGACATTCCACTTAAAATTTCAACTTTGCTAACCTTCAGCATCGCCTTTGGCATCACGGTTGACAACACCATTCACTTTCTCGACCGCTACAAACACGAACTTAAAATCCACAACGGAAACATCAATGTATCGGTAGCTAAAACACTTAATGCTACAGGTATCAGCATATTTTACACCTCATTGGTATTGTTCTTCGGCTTCTTTATTTTCACTTCATCCAGCTTCGGCGGTACGGTGGCTTTAGGATTTCTAATATCGCTCACGCTACTGACAGGAATGTTGTGCAACATCATTATTTTACCTGCAACATTGTTAACTTTGGAAAAAAGCAATATTTCTATAGCCGAAAGAAAAAAAATAAAAGCAACAAAAACAGCAGCACAATGAAAGGAATCATACTCGCAGGAGGCTCAGGAACCAGACTCTATCCGCTGACACAAGTGGTGAGCAAGCAACTGATGCCCATCTATGACAAACCCATGATTTATTATCCGCTTGCCACCTTGATGAAGGCCGGAATTAAAGAAATACTCATCATTTCAACACCACAGGATCAGGCTGCATTTAAAAACTTATTGGGTGATGGCTCACGCGTGGGATGTAAATTCTCATACGTGGTTCAGGAGGTTCCAAACGGACTGGCGCAAGCCTTCGTGCTCGGCGAAGAATTCATAGGCAAAGATACCGTTGCTTTAGTGCTTGGTGACAATATTTTTCATGGTACCGAAATGGACAAATTGCTAAAATCGTCGGAAAACAACAACGGCGGCACCATTTTCGCGTACCACGTTTCTGATCCGGAACGCTACGGCGTTGTAGAATTCAACGAAAACAAACTCGCTGTTTCATTGGAAGAAAAACCATTGAAGCCAAAATCAAACTACGCTGTACCTGGCTTGTATTTTTATGACAACGATGTAGTGGAAATAGCGAAACAGTTAAAACCAAGTGCACGGGGTGAATACGAAATCACCGACGTCAATAAAATATACCTTGAACGCCAAAAACTGAAAGTAGAAATACTCGACAGAGGAACTGCGTGGCTCGACACAGGTACCTTTGCTTCATTGATGCAAGCTGGACAATATGTGCAAGTAATCGAAGAAAGACAGGGTTTAAAAATTGGCTGTATTGAAGAAATCGCGTACCAACAAGGATTTATATCGGCGCAACAATTACTCGAAATAGCCACACCACTTCTCAAAAGTGGCTATGGCATCTATTTGAAAAATCTTTTATCTCAAGAAAATTAACAGGTCTATGAAAAAAATACTTATCACTGGCGGTGCAGGTTTTGTAGGAAGCCATTTGGCGGAAAAACTAATGGAGGATCCCAGCAATTTTGTGGTGATTGTTGACAATTTGTCTACCGGCAAAAAAGAAAATCTACCCAAAAAATCGAAAGAAAATTGGCTTTTTATCAAGGCTGACGTGAATGAATACAGAGACATTTCTGAAATCATGTTCGGACACAAATTCGACTACGTTTTTCATTACGCTGCTTTGGTTGGTGTTATTAGAACACAAGCGCATCCAGTGAAAGTATTGCGCGACATTGAAGGAATTAAACACATACTGAACATTGCCAAAAGCACAGGTGTTAAACGCGTTTTCTTCTCTTCTTCATCAGAAGTATACGGAGAACCCGTTGAATTGCCGCAGCACGAATTGACAACCCCTCTCAACTCCCGCGTGCCATATGCAGTTGTTAAAAATGTGGGAGAAGCTTTCTTGCGCTCATACCAATATGAATTCGGGTTGGAATACACCATTTTCCGTTTTTTCAATACCTATGGTGTGCGACAAAGCAAAGACTTCGTCATGTCAAAATTCATATATGCAGCGCTGCACAACAAAGACATCAGCATTTATGGCGATGGCAGTCAAACGCGCACTTTTTGTTTCGTTGATGACAACGTTGGCGCTTGTGTAAAAGCTTTCTACGAAAATAAAGTGATCAATGACGTGATCAACATCGGTGGCGAAACCGAAATCACCATGCTCGAATTGGCCAAGCTCGTTATTGAACTCACTGGTTCTTCTTCAAAAATAGTACACATCGACAAACTAAAGGAAGGCGACATGACACGCAGATGTCCTGACAACTCCAAAATGAAAGCACTGCTCAACCGCGACATGTTACCACTGAGAGAAGGTATCCGTAAATTACTAGAAAGCAATCACTTTGCGCCCTTAACACATTAACAATGCAAGTTTCCGCCTTGACTTACGAGAAATTAATTGAGCAAAAAATTGCTGAATTGGCCATTGACAAAGCGCCAGCGCAGTTGTACGAGCCGCTTCGCTACATTCTGTCAATAGGGGGCAAACGTTTGCGGCCCCAACTGATCTTTATTGCCAACGCCCTCTTCGAAGAAAACATTGAAGACTGTGCCTATGCTGCGTTGGCCGTTGAATTGTTTCACAATTTCACACTGATTCACGACGACATCATGGACAATGCTCCACTGCGCCGCGGACATCAAACAGTGCATGAAAAATGGAATGCAAATACCGCCATTCTTTCGGGAGACACGATGCTTGTTGTTGCTTTCGCACAAATCAACAAGATACAATCTACCCGCATTCGCGAAATTTACGACGTTTTTAACTCTACAGCGATTGAGGTTTGCGAAGGACAACAATTCGACATGAACTACGAGCAACAAAACGATGTGAGCATTGCCGACTACCTCGAAATGATTCGTTTAAAAACATCTGTGCTGCTCGCCGGAAGCTTGAAAATTGGTGCTATTTTAGGAAATGCATCGACAGAAAATGGAGAAAAAATTTACCGCTTCGGAGAAAATTTAGGTATGGGTTTTCAACTCATGGACGATTACCTAGACGTATATGGTGATCCGCTAAAATTTGGCAAACAAATTGGCGGAGACATCATTAGCAACAAAAAAACTTTCCTTTTGCTATCCGCCCTTAACAAGGCGAGCGCCAAAGACAAAGTAGAATTACTGCAATGGATTGCTGCCGAAAATCCCGACAATACTGAGAAAGTCAAGGCAGTCACAGCTATTTACAGTCGAAATGGAATAGATCAGCTTTCCCTTGCTAAAATGCAAGAATACTATAGTGCTGCCTACCTCTTGCTAGATGAAATACAAGTGCCTGCGCATAAAAAAAGCGACCTAAAAAACTTTGCCGACTTGCTTTCTAAAAGAATACAGTAATGCTGCAACTCGATCTGAAGGACCTCAGCCCCTACCGAAAACGCATTGACATCATTGAGAAAACAGCGGCACAGGTGCAAAAGGATTTTCAAATGTTCAACCTCCATGTTGCCTTTTCAGGAAACCCCGAAAGCGCCTACGACGAACTGTTTCAAGAGGTTTACAAACACATTGATCACCTCTGGAATGCCAATCTGTCGAGCCTGTGGAGCATACTCTACCAAATTGACCTCGACGAAGAAAAAGCCTTACGCACCCTGCATCTCGAAGACCAACCCATAGAAAAACTCACCGATTTAATTTTACAAAGAGAGCTGAAGAAAGTGGTCATCCGTGAGTTTTATAAAAAATAAACCTTAAATTGGCCATCAATTACAAAACGAATTTATGAGTGACTTTTCATACGTAGGAAACGCGGATGTAAACGCGGTTGAAAACCTTTACCAACAATACCTGCAATCTCCTGACTCGGTTGACTTAAGCTGGAAACAGTTTTTTGCCGGATTTGACTTTTACGGAGCAAACTTCACTACAGGAGATGCTGTTCCAGAAAATGTAGCCAAAGAATTTAAGGTAACTGAGTTGATTGAAGCGTACCGCAAGAGTGGACATCTTTTCACCAAAACCAATCCCGTACGCGCCCGTCGCGAATATTCACCAACGCTTGCCATCGAAAATTTCGGCTTAAATGAAAAAGATTTGGAAACGATGTTTCACTCCGGAAAACACATCGGATTGGGCGTTGCTAAATTGAAAGACATCGTTGCTTTTTTAGAAGAAACTTATTGCGAATCAATAGGAGTTGAATACGCCTACATTCGTAATCCAGAAATATTCAACTGGTTGAAAGACAAAGTTGAAAACAATAAAAATAAAACCAAATTCACCGTTGACCAAAAACGTCAGATTCTAAAAAAATTGAATCAGGCCGTGGTTTTTGAATCGTTTTTGGACAAGAAATATGTAGGACAAAAACGCTTTTCTCTGCAAGGAGCTGAGGTTTTAATTCCTGCCCTCGACTCTGTAATTGAAAAAGGCGCCGAACTCGGTATAGATGAATTTGTAGTAGGAATGGCCCACCGCGGACGACTGAACGTGCTTGCCAACATCTTTTACAAAACCTACAAAGAGATTTTCTCAGAGTTTGAACACAAAGATTTTGAAGACGACAACCTTTTTGATGGCGACGTGAAGTACCATATGGGCTACACCTGTGACATCAAAACCGACATCGGAAAAAGCGTGCGCTTGACCTTGTCACCGAACCCTTCTCACTTAGAAGCGGTTGACCCGGTAGTGGAAGGCATCGCCAAAGCTAAATTGGCCACTCTTTTCAACAACGACTTAAACAAGGTTTGTCCTATATTGATTCATGGTGATGCTGCGGTTGCAGCGCAAGGAATTGTTTATGAATTGCTGCAAATGGCGCAGTTGAAAGCCTACAAAACAGGTGGAACAATTCACATTGTGATCAACAATCAAATTGGTTTCACCACCAATTACCTTGATGCGCGTTCTTCAACGTATTGCACCGACATTGCAAAAGTAACGCTCTGTCCGGTTTTCCACGTAAACGGTGACGATGCTGAAGCCATGGCCCACACCATCAACCTTGCCATGGAATACCGTCAAAAATACAAAAGAGACGTATTCATTGATATGTTGTGCTACCGCAAACATGGCCACAACGAAGGAGATGAACCTCGTTACACACAACCATTGTTGTACAAATTGATCGCCAACCATCCTGATCCGCGCACCATTTACGTTGACAAACTATTGCAACAAGGCGTGGTAGAAGCCGCTATGGCAAAAGAAATGGAACAAAGTTTTCAAAACGAATTGAATGAGCGTTTGACGGAGGCCAAAGAAATTGAAAAATCAAAAATCACCTCTTTCCTAGAAGACTATTGGAAAGGTTTCCGCAAGTCAACAGATGCCGATTTTGATCAATCACCAGAAACTGGTGCAGATAAAAAAATGCTGTTACAGGTAGCAAAAGCATTGTATGAAAATCCAAAAGGATTGCAGTTCATTAAAAAGATCGACAAAGAATTAGAGAAAAGAAAGAGCATGATCGAGGTGTCAAACCAATTGGATTGGGGCATGTGCGAACTCTTGGCTTACGGCACTTTGATGATGGAAGGACACCCCATTCGTTTCACGGGACAAGATGTTGAAAGAGGTACTTTTTCTCACCGTCACGCCATATTAAAAGTAGAAGAATCAGAAGAAGAATATTGCCCTTTAAACAACATTGCGCCCGATCAACCGGCACAATTGATGATTAAAAATTCACTTCTTTCTGAATATGCAGTATTGGGTTTTGAATATGGTTTCGCTTTGACAACGCCCAACTATTTAACGATATGGGAAGCGCAATTTGGCGACTTCAACAACGGCGCTCAAATCATCATCGACCAATTCATCAGCGCAAGTGAAGACAAATGGAAATGTCAAAACGGATTGGTGATGTTGATGCCACATGGCTACGAAGGTCAAGGCGCAGAGCACTCCAGCGCACGTTTAGAAAGATTTCTGCAATTGTCGGCACGCAACAATTGGCAAATTGTCAACTGTTCAACACCTGCCAATTTCTACCATGTTTTGCGTCGCCAATTGAGTCGCGATTTCCGCAAACCACTGGTGGTTTTCACACCAAAAAAACTATTGAGATACCCAGCTTGTGTTTCTCCAATTGAAGATTTGATCAAAGGCCGCTTCCAAGAAGTGATCGACGATGCAGAGGTAAAAGCAGCAGATGTTGATACCGTAATGTACTGCACAGGAAAAATTTACTACGAGTACCAAGAGAAAAGAAAAACATACGGCGAATTCAACAACGTGGCTCTGGTGCGCGTGGAGCAAATGTATCCTTTCCCCGACAAGCAATTGAAGGCCATTGTAGCGAAATATAAAAAAGCCGAAAAACATTTCTGGATTCAAGAAGAACCTGAAAACATGGGTGCTTGGTCGTTTATGTTGCGCAAGTTCAGAGATGTTCGATTGGATGTTATTTCTATCAACGAATCAGCTGCCCCTGCAACAGGATCATACAAAAGACACGAAGCAAGAACCAAAACATTGTTCGACAAAATATTTTCACACGCCAGAATATTGGCGAAATAGACCACAAAAAATTATAACACGAAAAAAGAAGACACATGGCAATTAAAGATGTAAAAGTTCCGAGTCCGGGAGAGTCTATCACAGAAGTAGAAATCGCCAACTGGGTGAAAGCCGATGGTGCGTGGGTAGAGAAAGACGAAGTGATTGGCGAAATTGATTCAGACAAAGCGACCTTAGAATTGGTGGCTGAAGAAGCTGGCTCCGTTAAAATATTGGTTGCCGCTGGCACTTCTGTTAAGGTAGGCGCTGTAGTTTGTCAAATCGACACTGACGCCAAAAAACCTGAAGGTGCTGCTGCTCCGAAAAAGGAAGCTGCCGCTCCAGTTGCTGAGAAAAAAGAAGCCCCTGCTGCGAAAGCCGCGGTTGCTGAAGTATCTTATGCAGCGGGTCATCCTTCTGTTTCGGCAAAAAAATTAATGGATGAAAATGGTGTTGCAGGAGGCAAAGTTGCTGGCAGCGGAAAAGGCGGAAGAGTAACAAAATCTGACGTTTTGGATTACATTACATCTGGCGTAAACACTGACACGCTAGGCGGATGGGGCGGCACACGCGACTCTGAACGCACAAAGATGACAGCACTCCGCAAAAAACTATCTGAAAGATTGGTGAGCGTGAAACAAGAAACGGCGATGTTGACGACCTTCAATGAAGTGGACATGAAGCCGATTATGGACATCCGCAAAAAATACAAAGACGCCTTTGCTAAAAAACACGATGTGAACTTGGGCTTTATGTCCTTTTTCACCAAAGCAGTGACCGAAGCTTTGCGCTTGTACCCAGGCGTGAATGCGATGATTGACGGCACCGATATCATCACCCACAATTATGCCGACGTAGCGATTGCCGTTAGTTCACCAAAAGGATTGATGGTTCCTGTATTGAGAAACGCAGAGCAAATGAGCTTGGCGCAAATTGAAGCCGAAATAAAAAGACTGGCGTTGAAAGCGCGCGATGGAAAACTTACCATCGACGATATGACAGGCGGAACCTTCACCATCACCAACGGTGGTGTGTTTGGATCAATGTTGTCGACACCGATTATCAATCCACCACAATCAGCCATCTTGGGCATGCACAACATCGTTGAGCGTCCGGTAGCAGTCGACGGACAAGTAGTCATTCGTCCAATTATGTATTTGGCGTTGAGCTACGACCACAGAATCATCGACGGAAAAGAGTCGGTAGGTTTCCTTGTAAAAGTGAAAGAAATGCTGGAAAACCCAGGAAAAATGCTCTTGGGAAGCAAAAGCGCCGAAGAGATTTTGTTGGGATTGTGATTCATACTTCAATAAAAAACAAAAGCCGTTTCAATCAAATGAAACGGCTTTTTTCGTAGAACATCGCACCAAACAGTGCCACTACTTCACATTCGCCAACTGCTTTATTTTGTGCGCCAAATACATCATCTCTTTGCTGATTTGCAAATTCAATTGTGTGTTGACGTATTTTTCCGACGGTGTTTTATCGTAAAACTTTAAGTTTTCGTAAGGTAAATTAAAATTTTCAATGCCGTTCAGTGTAAAATACTCCTTACCCGAACACACATTGATGCCAATGTAATTGTCTTTGGGATTCATTGCGTCGTCGAGTCCTTTAGAATAGTACATATAGGTCGACAAGTTTTTCGAAAGCGACACCACTGCTTTGTCTTCGAGGTACTCGACCACAAAACCTGATTTTTTAAGTTGTTCAAAAACGTTCATGTTTACTTGCTGCGCTGCATTGCCACCAGAGAAAACAAAAACATCATAAATCCCATAATAGTTCAAGGCAGTTTGTAGCCAAATTGATGTCAGCTGTGTTCGGCGCGTATTGGTTTCACAACCCACCATCACTTTATTAGACGAAGATCTGTGTGAAGAAATAGATTGCGCAATGGAGTCTAAAATCAAAATTCGACTCTTGTCAATGCCCTCAAACTCCGATAGTCGCTTCTCACAAAAAGCGTTCAATTTCTTGTAAAATCGAATGTCTTGGGCAAATCCAGCCCCGATTAGAAGCATTAAAATAAATGTAATTGATACCTTTTTCATCTTGTAGTAATTTAAAAACAATATTAACCATTGCAGGTTAATGCTATGTTCTCTTAGTGTTAACTTATGATTAAGCGATAACTTTGCGCTTTAATTTATCTTTGCATCATGACAACTATATTCTGGTTCCGAAGAGATTTGCGATTGCGCGACAATACAGCCCTGCTTCACGCCTTAAAAAGTGGAAAAGAGGTGTTGCCAATTTTTATTTTTGACCCCAACATTCTCAATGATCTCAAAAACAAAAAAGACCGCCGTGTAGATTTTATTCATCAGTCCTTGCAAGGCTTGCACAATGAATTGCAAAAAATCGGATCGTCTTTACTCGTGCTGCACGACACAGTAGAAAATGCATTTAAAAAAATCAGCGAAGCGCAAAAAATCAGCGCCGTATATTGCAATCACGACTACGAGCCCTATGCCATTTTGCGCGACGCAGCAATAGCCAACTACTTCAGCAAGCAGCAAATTGATTTCCACACCTTCAAAGACCAAGTGATTTTTGAAAAAAATGAAATCGTAAAAAGTGACGGAAAACCCTACACTATTTTTACGCCTTATTCCAAGATCTGGAAAAGTACTTTCACCGAACAACACAGCGCGACACGGCACAGCGAAAAAGAAATGGCGCACTTTATTAAAACCAAGCCCTTCGATTTTCCAAGCTTGCACAATCTTGGTTTTGAAAAAAGCGACTTGCAATTTACGCTTCCCGTTTTTGATATCTCCGTAATCAGCAACTACCACAACACACGAAACACGCCTTCTGTGCGCGGAACTTCTCAGCTGAGCACTCATCTTCGTTTTGGAAGCATAAGTGTGCGGCAAGCGGTAAAAATAGCTATACAGCACAACGAACAATGGCTGAACGAACTCATTTGGAGAGAATTTTTCATGATGATTCTCTTTCATTTTCCTAAAGTAGTCGCACAATCCTTCAAAGAGAAATACGATAAAATACAATGGCGCAACAACGAACGCGAATTTCAATTGTGGTGCAAAGGCGAAACAGGATACCCCATTGTTGATGCAGGAATGCGAGAGCTCAATGCAACAGGATTGATGCACAACCGCGTGCGGATGATAGTGGCCAGCTTTTTAACCAAGCACTTGCTCATCGACTGGCGCTGGGGCGAAGCCTACTTTGCGGAAAAATTATTGGACTACGAACTTTCGTCTAACAACGGAAACTGGCAGTGGGCAGCTGGTTGCGGTTGTGACTCAGCGCCCTACTTTCGCATTTTTAATCCCGAAGAACAAAGCAAAAAATTCGACAAAGAGCACATCTATATCAAAAGCTGGATCAAGGAAAAAAAAGACGATTATCCGCAACCAGTTGTGGAACATAAATTCGCCAGAGAAAGAGTGTTGCGTGTTTTTAAAGAGGCTTTGAAGGCAGAGTAAGAAAATCAATCAAAAGAGAAATTACTTTCAGTTAATACGTTACCTTGGGGGCTATGAACAGCCTATCTACAAAAGTAAAAATATCATATACATGCGACCAGAAATGGAACAAGATGGACGTCACTGAGGCTGGTCGATTTTGTGCGCAATGCAATCATGAAGTAATTGACTTAACTAAAAATACTTTCACCGAAATCAGCAGACTTAAAAACGAAAACAAAGAATTGTGCGGCCGATTTAGCGACACACAAATAGCAGAATTCGAACTTCAAGAACGATCAAATTTTCTCAAAAAAGCGATAGCAATTACTTCTACATTGGTAGTGCTGCATGCAAGTGAAGGCATTGCACAGCAGCAAGATTCAATAAAGACAGAGCAAAATTCATTTAAATCAGAATTAGAAACAAAACCCACTTTAACAGAAACGCATGATAGCATTAGCACTTGCAATCATGAAGTACACAAAACAGATTTCAAAAAAAGAAAAAAAGAAACAAAACTATTTTCAATTGGAGAATACAACATTTGTTACATCAGGAGATTTCCTTTACTATCCATTCGAAAAAAAAGAATACTAATGGGGAAATTCTCATTGTAACGAATTATTCCAATGTTGGCAAATGATGCGCAAAACCATTTTTCACTTCTTCAGTGAACGCTTCAGTACTTAATTCATAAGATTCCCAACACTTACATTAAAGTCATTCTCATTGGTGCATCCACTACTTGAAGACGCTACAAATAAAATCAGGCTGAGTATGCCAAAGACGCTAGCAAAAAAAAATCCCGGTTCACACCGGGATTTTTTAACTTCTCTTCTCAACAAGAACTAATCTACATTATCGTGCAAGAAAGAATTGTTCGGTCTGATTTCCGGACCTTCCATTTCGTCTTGCGACAAAGTATAGCGAGAAATAATTGATTCTGATGAATGTGGAATCTTGTCAAAATTGATGTTCTTTCTTTTGTAAGCAGGTACGTTCTCCAAGTCAACAATATCGGTTGGCGATTTCATACGATGACTCAATGCTTTCAACTTCATGATACGCTCTTGTGACTGGCGCATTTGATCTTCAGCATCCAACTCCTTTGCGAACGATGTAGCAGCTTCTTCCTTTTGCAAATTTAAAACAGGAACAAAGTCAGCAACTGGCGTTTGACGAGGCGTTTGCACCGGCTCAGGATCAGGTGTTGGATTCAATGCGCGAGGCAATTCACTTGCTTCTTCTTGCTCGTACAATCTTTTTACACTCACTGGCTCAGGCAACTCATCAATGCTGTTTGAAACAGATTTCACTTCCCAACCCGTTGGCAATTCATCTTCTTTAAAAGTAAAGAGACCTTGTTCCACGCTCACTTCTTCTTGAAGTTCTTCCTCTGTTTCTACTTCGGAAATATCCATATCAAAACTCATCACCACTTGCTCCACTTCGGGTGCAATTGCAAGTACTTCTTCTACTTCGTTATCCACCACTTCTTCTGGCGCTTCATTCAACACTACCGGTGCAGTGAAAACAATTGGCTCAGACACAATTTCTGGTTCAGCAACAACAAGCGGTTCAACTTTAGCAATAGGCTCCGCTTTGCTCACAGGCGCTTCAGCTAAAGGCTGCTGAATGGCAGCGATATGCAAAGGTTGTTTCACGGCTGGTTTTTCCAGTTCCAATGTATGCACCACTTTGCTTGCTTTACTTTCTATTTCATTACCTAAAGAGGTAGTTGTTTTAAAGCCAGTTGCAATCAAGGTAACACTTACATTGTCACCCAACGAATCATCAACACCTGTACCCCAAATGATCTCTGCTGTTGATCCCGCTTCATCTTGAATATAGTCGGTGATCTCAGCAATCTCATCCATCGTTACATCTTTCGCACCTGACGTGATGTTCAATAAAATGTAGTTTGCCCCTTTGATATTGTTGTCGTTCAACAAAGGAGAAGCCAATGCATTTTGTACCGCAACCATAGCTCTGTTTTCGCCAGATGCTTTGGCTGACCCCATTATGGCCGCACCACTGTCGCGCATTACCGTTCTTACGTCTTCAAAATCAACATTGATATATCCGGTAACAGTAATGATTTCAGCAATTCCTTTAGCAGCAGTTGTCAATATATCATCGGCCTTACCAAAAGCTTCAGACAAAGACAAGTTGCCATAAATTTCACGAAGTTTGTCGTTGCACACCACCAATAAAGTGTCAACATTTCTTCTCAATTCCGCAATTCCTTCTTCTGCTTGTTTCGCTCTTTTTCTTCCTTCAAAGAGGAAGGGATAAGTAACGATACCTACTGTGAGGATGCCCATTTCTTTCGCAATTTGCGCGATCACTGGAGCTGCACCCGTTCCTGTTCCACCGCCCATTCCGGCTGTAATGAAAACCATGCGTGTATTTTTTGACAAGATCGCGCGAATCTCTTCTATATTTTCTAAGGCAGCATTTTGTCCAACGTTGGGCAGTGATCCTGCGCCACGACCGTCGGTCAAACACGTTCCCAATTGAATTTTATTGGGCACGGGACTAATGTCCAACGCTTGCTGATCCGTATTACAAATTAAAAAGTCAACACCTGTAATTCCTTGACGGTACATGTGATTCACGGCATTGCTTCCGCCGCCTCCAACTCCAATCACTTTGATAATTGAAGATTGTTCTTTTGGTAAATTAAACTGCATCATTTCTATTGGCTTTATGTATTGGTAAATATTTTTTTTGTTCAAAGTTTAATGTTAAAAGATCAATGTTAACTAACCTTGAACTTTCAACATTGAACTCATTTTTATTCTGCGTCTTCTTCAAAAAATTGTTTTCCTTTCTGTAATATTTTATCAAAGAAACTTCCTTTGTCTTTTGTAGAGTGGTCTTTCACTCCTGTTGATGGCGCTGCTTCAGCGTTTGGCAACTTATTAGCGGTATTGTTGCTGAATGCTTTTTGTTTGTCGAGTACCTGCAAACCTTTAATTACCAAACCAACACCCGTTGCATAAGCCGGACTCGTAATTTCTTGAGAGTTACCTTTCGCCAAATGTTCATTTGGATAACCAATGCGGGTATCCATGCCAGTCATGTATTCAACAAGCTGTCCCATGTGTTTTAACTGCGCACCACCACCTGTCACTACAATACCTGCGATGAGTTTTTTCTCATAGCCTGAATTTTTAATTTCGTAGTACACATTCTCCACAATCTCTTCCATTCTTGCCTGAATGATGTGTGCTAAATTTTTAACCGATATTTCTTTTGGCTCTCGTCCGCGTAAACCAGGAATTGACACGATTTCATTTTCTTTGTTTTCACTTGCCAAAGCAGAACCGAATTTCATTTTCAACAATTCAGCCTGACTCTTTATAATAGTGCAACCTTCTTTAATGTCTTCAGTGATCACATTTCCTCCAAAAGGAATCACCGCAGTATGGCGAATGATGCCGTCTTGAAAAATAGCGATGTCCGTTGTTCCACCACCTATGTCCACCAACACTACTCCAGCTTCTTTTTCTTCTTCGTTCAGCACCGCTTCAGAGGAAGCCAAGGGTTCCAATATTAAATCCACCACTTTCAATCCTGCTTTTTGAATGCACTTGTGAATGTTTTTTGCTGCAGCGATTTGCCCTGTGATGATGTGGAAATTTGCTTCAAGTCGAGCACCCGACATTCCCACTGGATCTTTAATTCCTTGTTCATTGTCAACAATGTATTCTTGTGGCAACACATGAATAATTTCTTCACCCGGCTGCATGTACAATTTGTACATATCGTCAATCAAAGCATCAATGTCTTTTTGCCCTATTTCTTCCTCTTGCGTACTGCGCACCTTGATACCTCTGTGTTGCAAAGATTTGATGTGCTGTCCAGCAATACCAACATTCACCTCACGAATGGTAACACCCGATTGATTTTCTGCTTCTGACACCGCACTTTTTATAGACTGTACTGTTTTTTCAATATTCGATACAACGCCTCGCGTGACGCCCACCGACTCCGATCTTCCCATTCCGAGAATTTCAATTTTGCCGTACTCATTGCGACGACCAACCAAACACACAATTTTAGTGGTACCAATGTCTAATCCTACTATAATTTCTGAAGCTTCCATTACACTTTCTTTTTACAAACTATTTGACCCTTATATTTTAAAACAATCTCTGAGTATAAATCAATATTTTCAGCATTCACTCCATTTCTGTAGAACAATTCGAGCTTCTGGAACTTCTCATCAAGATCTTCTACACTACCCAGTATCACTCGAAAATCACCATACTTTGGCACCAACTCAATTTCACCGCGTTCGTTGAAATAAATTTGATCTGTAAAGGCTTCCCAAAACTCGTGAGCACTAAAATATTTCGCGAGTACATAGAGGTCTTTTACCACCTTTTTTTCACATTGATTTACCAAAGAACTGTCCTTCACTCCACAGTAGCTGAAATAATCACCAGTTGCCACCACTACCCTTGAGGTATATTTTGGCAACCACTCCATTCTCGCTCCCGCGCTGTCAATATAGAACCCTTTCCCATTCTGTGGAATAACCCGCAGCAAAACTTTTCTCAAAGAAATGTTAATAAACACCTCTCCATCCACAGTGACGTAGGTTTGCACGCTGTCAACGGGCTCTAGTTTTTTTATCAACATTTCAATTTCACCACTGTTGATGCCTGTGATTTTTTGATTCAGCAGCGAATCCCCATTCGAATACAACAAATCCAAAACGTCTTTCTGATCCAAAAAATAATTTCCTGGAGACGTTTTGATAGAAATGTTCACTTTATGACAACGCATTTTACTGCTGCCGCTTTCCACAAAAGCAGTAGTGGTGATTAGGCCCGCAAAGAAGAGCACCCACAAAATAATTTTAACTTTGTAATTCACTTTTTATCTTCTAAAATCTTTTTAATATCGACCACCAATGCGCCAATATCACCTGCGCCAACCGTGAGCAATACTTCCAAAGGATTATTTTTAATTCTCTCTTTCATTTCTTCTTTAGAACACAAAACCTTGTTTGCTAATTGTATCTTATCGAGTAAAAATTGCCCGTCAATTCCTTGAATCGGAAGTTCGCGAGCGGGATAAATCTCTAACAATATCAACTCATCTAACAATTCTAAGCTGCGCGCAAAACCATCTGCAAAATCCCGTGTGCGCGAAAACAAATGAGGTTGAAATACACCTGTTATTTTTTTTCCCGGAAAGAAATGACGCAAGGATGTGATACATCTATTCAACTCTTCAGGGTGGTGCGCGTAGTCGTCAACATACACCATGTTCTCTTGACGCAGCACCACTTCAAAACGACGGTCAACGCCTTTGTATTCTTTTAACGCACGTAAAATAACGGTTGGGGTAACACCCATTTCAAATGCAACGGCGCAAGCAGCAATGCAATTTTCAACATTGTGTAGGCCAGGTAAACCAAGCATTGCACCCTCAATGGTTTTGCCCTTTGCAACAATATCAAAGCAGTAAGCACCATCTTCCACACGAATATTCTTCGCGTAATAATCAGCGTCACTATGCTCTAAAGCGTATGTCAAATAAGGTTCTTCAAAGGTATTGGCCACTTTATGGCTAACGATAAGTTGTCCATTCCTTTTGATGTTCTTCGCAAAAAGTTGAAACGACTCCACCACCTTATCACCTGTTTCATAAATATCAAGATGATCAGGATCTACCGACGAACACACCATGATATCAGGATACAAGCGCAAAAAACTTCTGTCGTATTCATCCGCCTCTACCACACAAATTTCAGCATCTTTATTGCCCAAGTAGTTGCTGTTTAAATTTTTTGAAACTCCACCTAAAAAAGCAGAGAACGACAAATCAGCCACTTTAAAAAGATGTGCGATCATTGAAGATATAGTGGTTTTACCATGGGTTCCCGATACCGACACGTTGTACAGCAACTTGGTGAGTTCACCCAACACTTCACTGCGCTTGAACAGCGGAACACCTTGCGAAATCAAATAATTTTTGCCGATATGACTGCCTGGAATTGCCGGCGTGTATACCACCAACACATCGCTGTGATTCGCCTTCACTTCAGCAGGCAATGCATCAATGCTATCGTCGTAAGTCACCCCAATTCCCTCTTCCACCAACTGTTTCGTGAGCTTGGTTTCGGTTTTATCGTAGCCAGAAACTCTTTTGCCTTGAGCCTTGAAATGACGTGCCAATGCACTCATGCCGATACCGCCAATGCCAATAAAGTAAAAACTATTTTTTTCTTTCAAATTCATTTGTTGATCAATTTCATTACTTCACTCACAATGGTTTCAGTGGCGTTGGCAAAGGCTAATTTTTCAATATTGCGAGAAAGCTTGTCCATTTGCTCTTGATCGTTTACCAAAGCGATCGCATCTTGCACCAAGTGTTCTTTGGCCTCGTTGTCTTTCACTAAAATAGCGGCGTTGTAACTCACAAGCGACATCGCATTTTTCGTTTGATGGTCTTCTGCTGCCGACGGCAGAGGGACGAGTATTGCAGGTTTTTTCACCAAACACAATTCCGACACGGCAAGTGCACCTGCTCGTGAAATCACCACATCGGCAACGGCATACGCCAAATCCATATCGGCGATAAAATCCAAAGACGATATTCCTTTTTTTCCCACTTCGTCCACTCTCTTTTTCGCTTGTTCTGTATACAACTTTCCTGTTTGCCAAATCAATTGAATGTCGTTGTCGGCAAACAACTTTAAGTTTGCATCAATACTGTGATTGATACTTCGTGCACCCAAGCTACCACCTACTACCAGCACTGTTTTTTTTGTGCTGTCGAGATTGAATTTCTCCAATCCTCTCTCGCGTTTGCCTTCAAGTTTCGTAATTTCTTTGCGCACTGGATTTCCAGTCAATACTATTTTTTCACTTGGAAAAAAGCGTTCCATTTTGTCGTACGCCACGCAAATAGTTTGCACCCTATCTTTTAAAATTTTGTTGGTGATGCCCGGAAAAGAATTTTGTTCTTGTATCAAACAAGGAATGCCTTTCATTGATGCCGCGTACAAAAGCGAACCACTTGCATAGCCACCTACACCTATAGCCACATCAGGTTTAAACTTGCGAATGATGCGTAGAGCTTTCCATACACTCGACAATACTTTAATGGGGAATAAAAGATTTTTCAAAGTCAAACTTCTTTGCAAACCACTGATCCAAAGACCCTCAATTGGAAAACCAGCAGCAGGGACTTTCTCCATTTCCATTTTGCCTTGTGCGCCAACAAAAAGTATGTCGGCACTCGGATATTGTTCCTGTATGCCGCGGGCTATGGCAACAGCCGGAAAGATGTGTCCGCCAGTACCGCCACCACTAATGATTACGCGTGGCCACCTGTTGTTTGTCTTCTTGTTTGTCATAAACTTCTTTACTCACACTTAGAATAATACCTATTGAAATACTGGTAAACCACAAAGAAGTACCGCCCATACTGAGGTAAGGCAGCGGCTGTCCGGTTACGGGAAATAAACCCACGGCAACGCCCATGTTGGAAAAAGCTTGAAACACTAAAGAGATAGAACAACCCACTACCAGAAGCATTGCGAAGGTCGATTCACTTTTGACGGCTACGCGAATTGATCGATAAAACAAAAGCAAGTAGAGTAAAATGCAAAAAATACCGCCGACAAATCCGGTTTCCTTAATGAGCGAAGCATACATAAAATCTGAGAAAGCTTGTGGAGGCGAAGGGTTTTCGTTTTTACCGCCAAACCAATTTCCAAACACGCCACCACTAACGATGGTTGCCTTAGCGAGATTGCTTTGGTAGTTCGCTTCAGAATCTTCTTCGGTCGCTTTGTCGCCCGATCCCGACCATGCGCCAACACGATTGATCCATGTTTGCACGCGATTGTTGTCGGGAAAAACAGTAATCACCACCATAATGAAAAGGGCGAATGCACCAATGGCCATTCCAACGGTGTACAAAATATATTTGAAGGGCACGCGCCCTATAAAAAGCAAAACCATACTGGTGCCAAAAATCAAAGCAGCAGTAGAAAAGTTCACCTTAACGATGAGTCCGCACACTAAAAATATTGGTGCGATGACGGGTAAAAAAATTTCTTTAAATTTTTGTCCTTCTTGCCTCTTGTGCAATACGCGAGCGAGATAAGTAATGAGTGCCAATTTAGCCAAGTCGGAAGTTTGAAAACTTACACCCAAACCCGGAATGACCAACCAACGGTCAGCAGAATTTTCACTTTGTCCGGCCAACATCGTCAGCAATAACAAAGGAATTGAAATGATGAGTAAAATTTGAGAAAGGCGGGAAAAATATTTGTACTTCAGCAAATGTGTAAAGTAGATAATGGCGAGTCCTAAAAAAAGCATAAGCAGATGCTTCATCAAATAGAACTCCGTATTTCCGCCTTGAAAGCGGTAAGCCAAACTCCCTGTCGATTTGTAAACCATAACAATCGACATCAACGAGAGTAAAAAAACAACCCACCAAATAATTTTGTCGCCGTGTATAAAACTATAAATGTTCTTCATCACCAACAACTTGTACAATCACATCGTCTTTATTTACTATAGGTGCAGTGACCAAATCAGAATGCACCGCATTAAAACCCTTCACCATTTCCACTACTCCATAAATCGCCAGCAGAACAAGTCCGAACAACAATAGCGTTAAGATCAGAACAAACTTCTCTTTTCTATTTCCTGGGTTTTCAAAGAATAAATCCAACATGGCTTTATGGGATTATAAGTTTCTTACCAACTGCTTAAATCTGTTTCCTCTTTCTTCATAATTCTCAAACATATTGAAGCTCGCAGAGGCAGGAGACATCAATACCGCTTCGCCTTTTTCGGCAGCATAGTATGCCATTTGCACAGCTTCTTCCATAGTTGCAGCAGCTACAATCATTTGCACTTTGTCTAAGAAAGCTTCGAAGGCTTTGTTTTTTTCAGTACCGATGTAAACCACACATCTTACTTTTTCTTTCACTAATTCGTGCAGTGAAGAATAGTCAACAGTTTTATCTACACCACCTACAATCCACACGGTTGATTTAGTCATTCTTTCCAAAGCGTACCAAGTAGAATTTACATTGGTTGCTTTTGAATCATTGACATACTCGATCCCGTGAATGTTGGCAACAAATTCCAAGCGATGCTCTACATTTTCGAATTCAGAAAAACTTTCGCGGATACCTTCTTTGCGAATTTTTTCATAATCCTTCTTCAGGCTTTCAGCCATTGTAGGTCCCGTTTTGATTTGATTTTGAAATTCGAAATTACCTTTTGTAGTCATAATTCTGCTTTAATTATTGTGGTTTATTATTTGGTTCACTATGCTTTTAAATTGATTCCCTCTGTCGATATAATTTTTAAACAAATCAAAACTTGCGCAGGCTGGCGACAGTAAAACCGCGTCACCACTCACACTCCAAGCTTTTGCTTTTGCCACTGCGGCAGAAATATCGTTGGTTGAAAAAAATAATTTACCTCGTGCACCGTATAATGCCTCCAAGATACTATTGTCTTTCCCAAGACAGATGATGCCTTTCACTTTTTTATTAACAAAAGATTCCAACACTGAATAGTCATTGCCTTTATCAACACCTCCAACAATCCACGTTGTAGGCTGTTGCATGCTATCAAGCGCATACCAAACAGAATCAACATTTGTTGCTTTTGAATCATTGATAAAAGTAACTCCATCAATCACCGCCACTTTTTCTAAACGATGTTCTGCATTTTTAAAAGTAGAAAAACCTTCTTCAATTTGTGTTTTAGTCAAGCCCATTAAAAGCGCTGCGCTACCTGCAGCCATTGCGTTGTACCAATTGTGCTTGCCTTGAATTGTAAGTACAGAGCTGCTGATGATTTCATTTTTTCCAGCTATAGAAAAATGCAAATTATTTTCATCAGCAGTCACATCAGCATCATTTTTTACACTGATGGAATATTTTGTTGCAGCGAAAGAATGTTCGCTTATATAGGATGCCATTGTTGCATCATCGGCACAATAAATAAATGCATCTGCTGCACTTTGATTTTGTGTAATTCTAAATTTCGACGCAACGTAATTTTCAAATTTATACTCATAGCGATCCAAATGATCGGGCGTAATATTTAATAAAATTGCAACATCAGATTTAAAGTCAAACATTCCATCCAACTGAAAACTACTCAACTCTACTACGTAGTATTCATAGGCTTCTTCAGCAACTTGCCACGCTAAACTTTTACCAACATTACCAGCAAGTCCAACATTGTATCCAGCAGTTTTCAGCAAGTGATAGGTCAACAAAGTAGTAGTCGTTTTTCCGTTACTACCTGAAATACAAATCATTTTAGCGGAGCTGAATTTACCTGCAAATTCTATTTCAGAAATTACAGGAATATTCTTTTTTGAAAAGAATTTTACCGCCTCATTTTTTTCGGGAATGCCCGGACTTTTCACCACCATTACCGGGGTATACTCGTACACTATTTTGTGTTCGCCGGTTTCGTAATGAATGGAATATTTTTCAAGAATATTTTTATAGTCATCGGCGATCGCTCCAGCATCAGATACAAACACTTTGTATCCTTGCTTTTGCGCAAGTATGGCTGCACCCACACCGCTTTCGCCTGCACCTAAAACTATAATTGTCTCTTCTTGCATTTCAGTTTTATCTCAATTTTAAAGTTGCAATGGCACACACTGCGAGAATAATTCCAACGATCCAAAAACGCGTCACAATTTTAGCTTCGTGGTAACCCGATTTTTGATAGTGGTGATGCAAAGGCGACATCTTGAAAATGCGTCGTCCTTCACCAAATTTTTTCTTGGTGTATTTGAAATAACTCACCTGCATAATCACCGATAAATTCTCCACCAAAAAGATTCCGCAAATGATAGGAATCAATAATTCTTTGCGAATCGCAATGGCAAAAACAGCAATGATACCGCCCAAAGACAAACTTCCTGTATCACCCATAAACACTTGCGCAGGATAAGCATTGTACCACAAAAACCCAATGCAAGCACCAACAAAAGCGCCCATGAAAACAACAAGTTCTCCAATATTGGGAATGTACATGATGTTCAAATAATCAGCGAACACCGCATTACCACTCACATATGCCAACACGCCTAAAGTAGTACCGATGATGGCAGATGTACCACTCGCCAAACCATCAATGCCATCGGTTAAGTTAGCGCCATTCGACACCGCTGTCACGATAATAATCACCACTGGAATAAATATCAACCATGCCCATTCGCTCGCTTCCAATCCGAAATACTCCACTGCCTTTCCATAATCCAATTCATTGTCCTTCATAAAAGGAATGGTGGTTTTCATCGACTTCATTTCCACAAATTCCTTATCCGCAATCTGCACCGTTTCAGTAGTTGCGTGCTTCACTGGCTCAGCAATGATTACGTTTTTATTGAAGAAGAGCACCGCTCCAACAATGAGACCAATACCCACTTGACCAATGATTTTAAATCGCCCCTGCAAACCTTCTTTGTTCTTTTTGAAAACCTTAATGTAATCGTCGAGAAAACCCAGAAAACCCAATCCAATGGTGGTTACAAGCAAAAGAATAATGTACACATTCTCCAATCGCGCAAAAAGTAAAGTAGGAATAACGATGGCCGACAAAATCAACAAACCACCCATCGTTGGTGTTCCTTGTTTTTTCAATTGACCATCCAAACCAAGGTCTCGAACGGTTTCGCCCACTTGCAATTTTCTAAGCAAATTGATAATTCGCTTCCCTAAAATCATAGAGATAAACAGCGAAACAACAAGCGCCAATAAGGTACGAAAAGTGATGTATTGAAAAACTCCCGCTCCGGGAACATTCATCTCATCGAGGTATCTGAATAAATAGTACAGCATTATCCTTCAATTAATTTTAGTGATTCTTCCAATATTTCCAAATCGTCAAAAGGGTGTTTCACACCTGCTATTTCCTGATATTTTTCGTGGCCCTTTCCGGCCACCAAAATAATGTCTCCTGCATTTGCCATTGAACACGCAGTGCGTATTGCCTCTCTTCTATCGAGTATCGCCAAACACTTTTTGTAGTTCACGGCATCAACGCCAGTGCGCATTTGCTTGATAATTTCTTCGGGATCTTCACTTCTCGGATTGTCAGAAGTAAGAATCACCTTATCGCTATTTTCACAAGCAATTTTCGCCATTACCGGTCGCTTCGCAGCATCTCTGTCTCCACCGCAACCTACCACCGAAATAACAGTTTCATTTCCTGTTCGAATGCCATTGATGGTTTCCAAAACATTTTCCAATGCATCGGGAGTATGCGCATAATCCACGATACCAATGATTCCATTTTTCGATTTCACGTATTGAAACCTACCTTCCACTGATGACAATGCGCTCAACGATGTGAGTACCGCCATCTTATCTTCACCCAACAAAACAGATGTAGCATACACCACCAACAAATTGTATGCATTAAATTTGCCAACGAGTTTCGACCACACTTCATTGTTGTCGATGTTCAACAGCAAGCCTGAAAATCTATTTTCTAAAACGCGGCATTTAAAATCAGCCATCGTTTTCAATCCATAAGTATGCACCTTGGCGCGCGTGTTCAACACCATTGTTTCACCATGCTTATCATCACTGTTCACCAAAGCAAAAGCATCGGCAGACAAATGATCGAAAAACATTTTTTTTGCTTTGATGTATTCATTGAAATCACCGTGGTAATCCAAATGATCGTGCGTGATGTTGGTGAACACAGCACCGTCAAATTTCAAGCCCGCAATTCTATTTTGATGAATGGCGTGAGAACTCACTTCCATAAAGCAATGCGTGCATCCCTTCTTCACCATCTCACTGAGCAAAGCGTTGATTTGAATTGCGTCACCTGTAGTATGTGTGGATATTAATTTCTCATTATTAATTTGATTTTTTACAGTCGACAACAAACCCACTTTATGTCCTGTACTCTTGAAAAGATTGTAGAGTAAAGTAGCTGTGGTTGTTTTTCCATTGGTACCGGTGATTCCTACCAGCTTTAATTTTTCAGAAGGATTGTCGAAAAAATTTGCAGCAATAATGCCCAATGAAAAACTAGAATCCTTCACTTGAACGTAAGTGATTTTATCGTTCATCACTTCAGGAAACTGTTCGCATACAATTGCAATGGCACCATCGGCAATTGCTTTTTCAATGTATACATGACCATCAACCTTGGTACCTTTCACCGCTACGAAAAGTGAAGACTGCTCCACTGCGCGCGAGTCAAAACAAATAGATGTGATCGCAAGCTTAGTAGTGCCTTTGATTTCATCAATCCCTGCTTTGTACAATATGTCAGATAATAATTTCATTTATTTTTCTTTTATATCAGCTCTATTGTTATTTCTGTTCCTTTGATGATTTGTGTTCCTGGCTCAATTGATTGCTTTCTAATGACGCCACGCCCTTGCACTTTCACAATCAAACCCATGTTTTCCAAAAGAAAAACACCGTCTTTCAAACCCATACCCGAAACGTCAGGCACCTTAGTGTCTCCTAGCGCGGGCACAACAATTTTCTTTTGACCAGCAATATTTTTCACTGGCATTTTCTTTGCGAGCACCGCCTCATCTTCCATTACCGATGGCTTCAACTTTGCGGCAATCAACGGCGTTAAAGCAGTTTTTTTCAACTTTGCAGTATCCAACATATTGGCGTAAATACGATCAGAAATGGCTCTGAAAACTGGCGCCGAAACTTCACCTCCGTAGTATCCATTCTTTTTAGGATCAGACACCACTACGATGATAGAGTATTTGGGTTTATCAGCCGGAAAATAACCCACAAAAGTGGAACGATAGTGGCGCTCCTCGTCTTTTTTACGCGTGTAACCAAACCAAGCTGTTCCTGTCTTTCCGGCAATTTTGTATTTATCGGTTTTGATACTTTTTGCAGTTCCGTTGAGCACCACTGCTTCCAACATTTCTTTGGCATTCAAAATTGTTTTTTGAGAGCAGATGGGTGATTTAGAAACCTCGGGATGAAATGTTTTGATGCTGCCATCTTTTTGCACCACACGTTCAACAAACATTGGCTTCACTCTGTAACCGTTGTTCGCCAATGCGTTGTAAAAAGACAACACTTGCAGCGGCGTGAGCTCCATGTCGTAACCGTAAGACATAATAGGCAAGGTTAAACCCGACCAGCCTGAGGTTCCCGGACTTTTAATATTGGGTTTCGGCTCTCCTTTAATATCGAGATTTAAACTTTCCGTCAAGCCAAATTTGTACAACCTGTTGATGAAAGCACTTGGATTTTTACCATAATGCTCAGTTGTAAGCATCGCCGTTCCTACGTTTGAAGACACTTCTAAAATTCGCTTCACGCTGATCACACCATAAGGTCCATGTGAATCAACAATCGTTTTGTCGTAAAAAGTAACGCGTCCGCTTTTGGTATCCACCATGGTATTGGCATCAAATTTACCATCTTCAATACCCGCCAAAAGAGAAGCCAATTTAAATACTGAACCCGGCTCCGATCTTTCCATCACCGCATAATTCACATACTCTTGAAAAGTACCAGAAGTATCGGTCGCCTTTAAATTCGCAATGGCTTTTACCCTACCAGTAGCAACTTCCATTACTACTACACAACCGTGCTCAGCACCGTGAAACCTCAACTTTCTCAACAATTCAGTTTCAGCAATATCTTGAATACTCATGTCGATAGTGGTATACACATCACCGCCGTCGATAGGATCAATCGAACCCGCATCATCAATGGGCACCCAAATACCTTCGCCAATTTTTCTTTGGTATTGCAATCCGTTCTCTCCTCTCAAATACAAATTAAAAGCACCTTCAATTCCAATTTGACTTTCTCCACCCTTTCCCAAAGTACGTGAAGCCATTTGGTAAGGACGCTTGCGCTCTATCTTACGCGTATAAACCAAACCACTTTCATATTTTCCTTTGTTGAAAAGGGGGAAAGATTTCAATCTTTTGAATTGCGTGTACGTCAAGCCGTCGTGCAATTTGTACCATCTTTTTTTTGTTTTACGACAGTGCTCCAATTCTCTTCGGTATTGATTGCCGCTCTTTTTACCAAGTAAGGCCGACAAACTATCACTCAGCGCAGCGATGTTTTCATTGAAATTTTTATCGGTCAAGGCCTTCGAGCTGCAGTCCATGCCCACCATATAAAAGGTCATTGACGTCGCCATCAAACTGCCATCGCTCGAATAAATATCACCTCTGTTGGCTTCTACCTCACGATAGTCGGCAACTTTAGCAACTACTGATTTTTTAATTTCTTTGGCTTGAAAAAACTGAAGGTTGACAGTTTGGGTGATGACTACGACTGCGAAGGCGACCATCACAAAAAAAGTAAGATATACTCTCCATAGAATATCTTTTTTTACATCCACCTATTCTTCAATTTGAGGTTTAACATTCTCATTAATCAGCACACCCTTCGGCTGGTCAATCAAAGGTTTCAAGCCATAACGCTCGGCACTTTTAACTACTTCCGATTGACGTGTTTTGATATTTACATTTGTTTTCAATTCAATATCTTCAGCACGCAACTCATGCAATTCCGTTTGTAATTTAGCAATGTCGCGAATGGTATTTTCAACGTAGTAAGAGTTGGCGATATACACCACTGCAATCAACGTCAAGAAAATAGCAAAAGGCAAAATGGCGTAAGCTTTTTCTTCACTCAGTCCTTTCGACATCCCTTTTTTAGGAGCGGCCTGCTCTTTTGTCTCTATTTTTTTTTCGTTGCTCATGCTTTTTCAGCTATTCTCAATTTTGCACTTCTTGCTCTGCTGTTCAACTTAATTTCTTCTTCTGTGGGAAGAAGTGGTTTGCGGGTAATCACCTTTAAACCGGCTTTTGGATTTCCAAAAAAATCTTTTTCCACATCACCGCTTTCATTGCCAGCCCTCATGTAATTCTTCACCAATCGATCTTCCAGCGAGTGATAAGAAATACAAACCAATCGCCCGTGTGTATTCAACACCTCTTCCGACTGCGCTAAAAAAGACTTGATTTCCTCAAGTTCCTGATTCACTTCAATGCGAATGGCTTGAAATATTTTAGCGAAAAATTTATTGTGATCCGCTTTAGAAGCCATGCTTTCCAAAGCTTTTTTCAAGTCAAAAGTAGTATTGAAAGGCTGCACTGTGCGGTATGCAATAATGGCACGTGCGAGTTGACGCCCGTTGATAATATCGCCATATTCTTTCAGCACATGCGCCAGCGCAGCTTCGTCATAAGTATTCAAAACATCTTTGGCAGAAAGCGCCGAACGCTTGTCCATGCGCATATCAAGCTCAGCATCAAAGCGCGTAGAAAAACCTCTTTCAGCAGCATCAATCTGCCATGAAGAAATACCAAAGTCGGCAAGTATGCCATCTACTTTCATAAAGCGATACAACTTCACATACTTAGAAAGCTGACTAAAATTATCGTTTACCAAAATCAAATTGTCATCACCTACTTCATTTTTCACTGCATCGGCATCCCTGTCGAAAGCAATCAATTTACCAGTAGTGAGCTGCGCCAAGATTTGTTTAGAGTGTCCTCCCCCACCATACGTTGCGTCAACGTATATTCCATCAGGCTTAATCTGTAAGGCATCTATACTTTCCTTCAGCATTACTGGAATGTGGTAATTAGTCATTTTTATTTTGCACTTCTTTATTTCCCATTACCTCTTCGGCGAGCGAAGCAAAATCACCCTCACTATTCATCATTGCCTCGTATGCTTTTTTAGACCAGATTTCAATTTTATCGGCATACGCGAACAAAATCAAATCCTTTCCAATACCAGCGTAATCCAACAACTTCTTTGGCAACAACAAGCGACCAACACCATCCAACTCCACCGCCGTTGCACCGTTGTTGAAACGACGAACAAACTCTCTGTTTTTAATCACAAATTGATTCAATTGCGAAATCTTCTCTGTCACTATTTCCCAATCGTGTTTTTGGTACATCACCAAACAAGCCTCCATACCTCTGTTGACTACGAATCTCCCCTCCGACTCCGGCGCACACTGCTTCTTCAAACCTGAAGGCAGCATCAATCTGCCCTTAGCGTCCAATTTGCATTCGTATTCGCCGATGAAGTTTGTCATTCCCTTGATTTCAGAAGGTTTTGTGATATAAAGTGTAAATATAATTACTTATCTCCACTTTGCCCCACTTTATACCACTTTGTTGATAACTTTTAACGCAAAGCCTCTACAAAGGTTACTACCATTGGGTAAATTGACGTGGGAGAGATTTTTATCTTAAAGCGATTTAATCCCAATAGCCAATAGCAACAAGGCTTTGAACACCTTCACCAACCTGAAGACTACAACAAACGCTAGCCAAGCAATTGAACAAACGCTACAACCCCAGTAAAAACTTGCAACACGAGAATTTGAAAGTCATTTTTTTAAGTACCAACTACGATTCACTTCTTTCCTATTAATATTTTGCTATTTTTGCTCAAAGTAGATTTGGAAATATGGCATACGAAATTAAAGACGACGGACAATTCAAATTCATTGAAGAAGGCGAAGGTGAAGTAGTAATTTTACTGCACGGACTCTTTGGAGCGCTATCCAACTTTGAGCACCTTTTCAAGCACTTTAGCGGCAAGTGTAAAATCGTAATTCCAATGCTTCCGCTTTATGACATGCCTCTTTTGACTACAGGCGTTAAAACGCTGGCGGAGTTCATCCACAAATTCATTGAGCACAAAAACTACAAAAACATCACCTTGCTTGGCAATTCATTGGGTGGCCACGTAGCCTTGGTGTATGTAGAAAAATGGCCAGAAAATGTAAAGCGATTGGTGCTAACGGGCAGCTCTGGCTTATATGAAAATGCATTTGGTGGCAGTTACCCAAAAAGAGAAGACAAAGAATTCATTCGTCAAAAAACAGCCACTACTTTCTTCGACCCTAAACACGCTAATGACGAACTCGTTGAAGAGGTTTATGAAATTGTAAACAATAGAGCTAAGCTCATCAAAGTGCTCGCACTTGCTAAAAGTGCAATTCGCCACAACGTGAAAGACGATTTGCATAAAATCAAAATTCCAACGTTGTTGATCTGGGGAAAAAACGACATCATCACGCCGCCAGAAGTAGCGATCGACTTCAATACTTTCATCACCAGTTCTGAATTGCATTGGATTGACAAATGTGGTCATGCTGCAATGATGGAACACCCCGATGAATTCAACGCAATTCTTGATACCTGGTTAGCTAAGACGTCCATTCAATGATCATACACAAGGCCGAGTTTTTTGTAAGCAATAGTGATGTTGCCCTTTGCCCTGTAACGACCTTGCCTGAGTACGCCTTCATCGGTCGATCCAATGTTGGCAAATCAAGTTTGATCAATGCGCTCACAAATCACAAGTCATTGGCAAAAACCAGTTCAACACCCGGAAAAACACAGCTGATCAACCACTTTCTGATCAATGAAAAATGGTTCATCACCGATTTACCCGGCTACGGTTATGCCAAAGTATCCAAGGGTGTTAAAGCAGGTTGGGAAAACATGATTTCTCAATACCTCATCAAACGCCAAAATCTACTCTACACTTTTGTTCTTGTAGACAGTCGCCATTCACCACAAAAAATTGACATTGAATTCATCAACTGGCTGGGAGAAAAACAAATTCCTTTTTGCATCGTGTTTACCAAAATAGATAAACTCGGACGTGCAGTTGCCACCAAAAACATTGAAGATTACCGCAACACCCTGCTGCAATACTGGGAAGAATTGCCCTTCAATTTTGTCACTTCTGCTGAAAAGAAAGAAGGCATCAAAGAGATTCTCGATTTCATTGAAAACAGCAATCTCGTTCACCACCCTTAACATCCATTAAAGTGGCTAAAGAACTTCTTTCGAAAACGCCCTTTTACAAAAACGAATATCTTTTACTCGGCCTAATTGTCGCATTTGGCGCTGCGCTGCGCACTTTTCATTTAGCTACAGAAAGTATCTGGCTCGATGAAGGAATTTCCATTGTCCTCAGCAGGCAAGACGTAGCCCACATCATCCAAAGCGCTGCCAACGACGTGCACCCACCACTCTATTACATTGTATTGCACTACTGGATGCTGATCTTCAGCGACAGCGAAAGCGGCGCGCGTTCGCTCTCTGTTTTACTGAGCGCACTCAGCATTGTGTTCACGTACAAAATTGCGCGCACACTCTTCAACAAACCCATCGCCCTGCTCAGCGCCGGCTTATTGAGCATCTCTGTATTCCACATCCGAGAAGCACAAGAAACACGTATGTACACGCTCCTACTGCTGTTGAGCCTATTGTCCTTTCACCTTGCGCAAAGAGCCTTGCAGCAAAAAAAAACCTCCACTGTATTGCTCTTTGTACTTTGCAATTGCGCCCTACTGTATACCCACCTCTTCGGATTTTTCACCGTTGCCGCTCAATGCATATATCTGCTCTACCTCTATGCATCAAAAAATATCAGCGCAATTGAATTCCGAAAAGGCGCAGTTATTTTCGCATTCATCCTCGCATCTTTTTCGCCTTGGATCTCCATTTTATTGCAGCAAATGAAGTATTTCAAAAGCGCTCACCACATAGCGCAACCCGGCATTCTTGAACCCTTGTACGCCCTCTACTCTTTCGCCGGATCAAAAATACTTTTCAGTGCATTCACCCTTCTAGCAATAATGGGCGCATGGATGACCATCAAACAAAAAAAAGAATTTTATTTTCTCAGTCTTTGGCTTCTTTGCCCTCTCCTTCTTCCCATATTTATTTCGCAGTTTTCCTCGTCCATTTTCTTGCACAAGTATGCCATTGTTGCAAGTGTCCCTTATTTCATTTTTGTAGCCAAAGGCATCGCCGATCTGCACAACAAATTCAGCAAATCGATTGCAATTTCTTTGGTCATTTTTTTTAGTGCTGTACCATTAAAAAATTACTATTTCACAACAAAAAAAGAAGAGTGGCGACAAGTTTACCAGCACCTCAGCAATCATGTGAAAAATGGTGAAACAATTGTTTTTCACGCGAAGTATATCAAAAAAAATGCCTTCGATTATTACGCTAAAAAAAATCAATTCAATGAACTTGTTTTTCCATTGACCGACAAAGACATCGACAGCAAAAATATTTCAGAATTGAAAGATATCATACAAGAAAAAAAGCAAATTTGGCTTGTCATTTCGCACGCCCACGACGATCATCATTTGCTACAAAAAGAAATTATAGCACGATACAAAATAAAGGAACACAGCTCATTTGTTGGCATTGAATTGTACCATATTGAAAACACAGAAAAGTAAAATGAAACACATCACCTTCCTCATCGCTCTTCCTCTTTGTCTATTTTTTGCATGCAGTGAAACCTCCGAAAATAAAAGCAGTACCGACAGCCACATCCTCTGCGACTCTTTGTTCACCGCAGGCATTGAAGGTCCGGCCATCGACAGCAACAACAACTTATACCTCGTCAACTTTCAACACGAAGGATCTATCGCTGTTGTCAAAGCGAGAGATTCTATTCCGCAACTTTTTATCAATCTCACAAACGGCAGTGTCGGCAATGGCATTCGTTTCGATGCACACAACAATATGTATGTTGCCGATTACAAAAATCACAATGTTTTAAAAATTGATTTGGTTACAAAAAACATTTCTGCTTTTGCGCACGACTCCAGCATGCATCAACCAAATGATTTGGCCATCATGCAAAACGGGATTTTATTTGCTTCCGATCCCAACTGGAATAGCGGAAGCGGACAATTGTGGCGCATTAACAATAACGGAAGCACAACGCTGCTCGAAGGCAGCATGGGCACTACAAATGGAGTTGAAGTTTCACCCGATCAAAAACACTTGTACGTCAATGAAAGTGTGCAACGAAACATTTGGAGGTACGACTTGGATACACTTGGAAATCTGTCCAACAAAAAAATATTCATCACCTTTCCCGACGGCGGCATGGATGGAATGCGCTGCGATAAAAGCGGAAATTTATTCGTCGCGCGCTACGACAAAGGGCTAATTGCCTCCATTTCCCCAACAGGTAAATTGCTCAAAGAATATAAATTGTTCGGCAAAAAACCCACCAATGTCACCTTCAGCAAAGACTGGAAAAAACTATTTATCACCATGCAAGACAAAAAGTGGATTGAATACATTGTCTTTTAAAAACAAAATTACGATGAACAGAAAACACATCTTAACATTTTTTTTATTGACAAGCATTCTTCTTTTTGTGAGCGCACTCACACAAAACGCGTACCGCGCAGGAGGTGATGACGTGAGTGGCTTTGCCTGTTTAATCGTGGGATGGATGGGCATGCCTATTGGTGGCACTTGGGCCAACATCACGTGGCTTGCCAATCCATTGTTGGTGCTCGCGTGGATAGGTTTTATCAGCGATAGAAAAAGCTCGCTTGTTTTCAGCATCATTGCTTTTTGCCTTTCACTGTCCTTTTTGGGGTGCAAAGAAATAACGCAAAACGAAGCAGGCTCATCGTCGAACATCAACGGCTACTACATAGGTTATTGGCTGTGGCTTTCAAGTGCATTAATTTTAATTGTTGGAAATATCGTCTTGTTGAAAATCGAAAAACAAAACAGAAAATGATTGTCTGCAATTGTATCCGTTATGTTCCGAAAGTCGCGATAGATCCTTCGGAGTACCTCAGGAAGACAAATGTGACCGATTCCCAATAAAGTTTTTTTGAGTATTGTCTTCCTGAGATTTGAGATTAAAAGGAGAAACGAAGTTTCGATATTTGAAGGATCTATCACCTTAAAATTGCAATTGCTAACAATCACAAACCGAAAAACAAAACAGAAAATAAAATCTATTTCAAAATTTGAAACATGAGCAAAAAAATCCTTCTACTTCTCGCTTCTAAAAACTTTAGAGACATTGAATACATCGTGCCTCGCGCCTTTTTTGAACGCGCAGGAATTGTAGTACATACTACTTCTACAAGCACTGAATCTATTGGGCGATTTGGCTTCGTTGTGCAAAATGATTTATTGATAAAAGATGCCCACGCCACAAACTACGATGGCATCTATTTTGTAGGTGGTGCCGGCTCTTTAGAATACCTCGACAACACTGTTGCAAAGAATTTATTCACTTCATTTTTAGCATCTAAAAAACCTATTGCTGCCATCTGCGCTGCGCCACGAAATTTTTTAACTTGGGGTCTATTGACAAATAAAAACGCAAGTGGTTGGAACGAAGATGCTGCTTTTTCGGTCTTGGCAAAAAAACACGGCGCAGTAGATCAGTCGCAATCAGCAGTGGTGGTCGACGGATTGATACTGACAGCATATGGTCCTGAAGCGTCCGAAGAAAGTGCCCTCGCTTTTATTAAATTGCTGGGCTTGTAAAATGACCTTTAACAATAATTAGACACCAAACTATTACCAGCATAAAATGCCTACGCCAATTCACTTTCCAATGAATTTAAGCTACGCTTGATTGCCATCTCCAAGTATCTTGTGTGAACCATCGCAATTGGGCATTCTTTTTGAAAGTCCGCAAATACAATCGTTCAAGCCTTTTCCTTTGAGTATTCGGGGCATATATTTTTCAATACGCGTCTGCCTTGTCTTCACTTGTTTGGGCTCCCCAAAATAAAGGAAATAAGCTCTTTGCCTACCAGGCGTTAATCCGTCAAAAGCAGTTTTCAAAGAAGTATTTTCTTTGAACATATTTTGCAACTCTTCAGGCACATTGTATGCACTTATTTTTTTATTTTCAACTTTCAATCCAGCACGTTCCACTTCAATAGCTTCAAAAACGTAGGCCTTCACAACAAGCTGAAGTTTTGCAATTTCTTTTACAGACGTGAAGCGAATTTGACACGCCGATTGCACATTTTTGGTTTGTTGAATTAGAATGCCCTTCTCATCACTGAGCAATACCCCTTTATGAAAAAGCAGTGCACAATAGTTTTTAAAGGCATGAATTAAAACAATGTTTTTTTTATGAAAAGTATAACATGGCACTCCCCATTTCAATTCTTCGTCCAACCCACAATCCAACAGAATTATTCTCAAATGCTTCAATTCTTCTTGCCATTGCTCCGCCTCAATAAAATAAAAGTCCACCTTCGTATTCATATCACATTGCTTTTAGTAAAGTTACAACTTATACTGTAATGAACTTTGTGATGTACCATATTGGAAATCCGCAGCTGTTTTATCTGAGGTATAAGTTCGTAAAAACAACAAACACATTTACGTGATCACTATAAAAAGCAAACACCTTTTGCAAGCCAAACGACGCGCGAATACTTCACGCACTGTTTCAATTTACAAAAGGTGCAAGCCTAATTTCACTCTATTTCAGAAGTACGATTTGTGTCACCACACTTTCATTTCCTTTTCGCACGGTAAGAAAATACATTCCATTTTCTAAGTCGTGCAGCGCAATTGGAAACGTCGTTTCACCAATTTCCATATCCTTTTTAATGCGCACAATTTCTTGCGACAAAGTATTGCTTATACTCAGCACAAACTCTGCCCTTTCATAAGAATACAACTTTACATTTAATTCGTCGCTTGCTGGATTTGGAAAGACATGCAGATTGGAAAACGAATGATTTTCTTCTATCCCATTGATGCATTTTGTAATGCTGACATAATTTGCCTTTGAAGTCACAGGCAAGCCCCCATTTATTGACAAAGACACCGTTTTTTGTCCCTCAACTGAATAGGTCACTGTGTGCGGTCCGACCGTATTCGCGGTAGCAGGTGAGGCATTGGCACCAAAATTCCACAAGTAGGTTTCGTTGCCTACCAATCCCGTTGATTTATTGGTAAAAACCACAGGCGCACTGATGCATGTAACTACATTATTTGCACTAAAATTTGCAACGACAATACAAGGCAATAAACCCACAGACAAATTCTTTGCAGCACCAACACAATTCACAGCGCTGGTTTCTACTACTGAAACATTTCCGCTTGTTTTGCCCCAATTGACCGCGATGGTTTTGCTTCCCTGCCCTGATGCAATCGTACTTCCGTTCGGACTTGTCCAATTAAACACTGATGCGGCATATCCCTTTACTGTATAACTCACACCAAGTTCGCTTTCACAAGGCGCAATTTTTCCGGTGATGGCATCGGAGCCAGGAGTATTCCCCACCGATTTAAAATCATCAAAATAATAGGTGTTGTTATGGTAAGAAATCGGATCAAACAAAAGCACAATTTGATTCACCGAATCTCCTTGTGCCGCAATATCAGGAGCATCAAGCAAAGTGAATTTTAAATTCACCCAAGTATTAGGGGCTCCAGTAACAGCTGTGTATCTACTGTGTATGCCATTGGGCCACCCTTTTGGCGTTTTCAAACGATTTTCCAATTGAATCATCACCGTTGTGCCTGCAGGCGCTTCTGATCGCACCAACATATTAAAATTAGAAGCACCTCCTTTATATGCATCTGCATTTCCAATCACAATGTCATTGTAGGCCAAAACATCATATTGTGCGCCGCCATTTCGTTCGTACTTTGCTACTAAATTAGAAGTATTGGGTGGTGTTTTAGAAGGATTGTCAAAAGTTCCATTAGGCCATGAATTGGATGTGGTGCTGGTTCTATTCAACCACCCTGTAGAAAAATTAAAACCTAAATTTCGGGTACTTGGACCCTCAAAGTCATTCAATATCATGGTACATGCTTTTGGCACCACAGACACGGGTAAAATTGATGTTGAAGGAGTACAATTGCCCCCCGATGGTGTTATGGTAAGCGACACATTTCCACTCACCGCATTGGCGCCATAATCCACCGTAATTTGATTGGTCCCTGCGCCAGAAACAATAGTAGCGCCGTTAGGAAGTGCCCAACTGTATGAATTTCCGGCAACGTATGGCACCGCGTATTTCACGCCATGTTCACCTTGCAAAACTTTGGCATCGCCAGTAATTTGCACCGCTGAAGGCGTACTGTACACACGCACATAATCTACCAACATACTCAAGGGATAACGTGATTTATTTGGCGCTGCAGTACCAGGAAACCAGCCATTAATCGCCATATTTAAAATAATATAAAACTTACTATTCCCATCAAAAGGCCATGCTCCGGCAATGGTGGTAGCCGATGACATGGTAGCGCCAATTTGAATATTGTCGACAAAAAACTTTATTGAATTGGGCGCCCAGTCCACCCGATAAACATGAAAATCCTTCGACAAATCTCCCACGGGCTGCGTGCTTGTATTGATGGTCACCCCGCCAGTTCCACTTGCTTGATTGCCCCCCGCGTAATAATGAAGCGTGCCATTGTACTTCCACTCATTGCCAATATTTCCTGTTTCCATAATGTCAATTTCACCCGTATGCGGCCACGTATTTGTGTTGGGCAACATCCAAAACGCAGGCCACAAGCGCGAGTCTTGAAAAGGCTCAGGAACTTTAATGCGGGCTTCGAAAGAACCATATCGCCAGTCGCCTTTCCCCAACGACCTCACCCTACCGCTCGTAAATTGAGCCCCCAGGTAATTTTCAGCACGCGCTGTAATGACCAAATTACCTCCTGTTACATTTACGTTTTCGGGACGACTGGTGTAATATTCACTTTCCTGATTCCCCCAACCCACATCAAAACCGTCGTTGGTTCCATTTCCAATTTGATAGCTCCATTTTGACAAATCCAAACTGCTGCCATTGAATTCATCCGACCAAACCAATTGCGAGCACTGCGCGTGCCCTATTGAAAAAAGAAACATCAAAAGAAAAGTGACACATGTCAATTTAAAATACACACTCTTTGCGAACGTGTCAAAAAAAGGCTTGATAGTAATCATAGTACGTTGTTTTAAATAAAACTTAGTTTAGGTTGTAGTGAATGTCAGCAAAAAAAAAGTGAATACAAAACAAATTAACTCATAAACAACTGACCAACAACTACTTACATATAATCGATTTACACTTAAGACACACTAAGCATTTTATACAAATGCCTGAATTCACTGCAAAAAAAAGATTGCTGTTTGAGATCTATAATTCAAAATAATGCTCTTAGATCACAAGATATTTTGTCGTAAAAAGAAAATAAAACCTGCGTCGAGAAGAATTTTAAGAAGGAAATGAAAGTGATTTCTTGAAATAGCCACCAGCATATTTATCCATTTTTACAAAAAAATGATACGCTATCGACTTTTAAAATTTCATATTATGCTACTGCATATTGAAGCAATGAAAAGTAAAAGTAGCTTTCATATGCATCTCCATAGAATGTACTGGCATCATTTCAATGACATAGCACTGCTTTACAAAGGGGATTTTTACTTGGCAAACATAGCAATGTAAATAACCCTTACCCAAGGACAAAAACAGAAATTGTTGTATTCCTAACTAAGGTATTTCATGCAGCCCAATCCTCAATTAAAAATCACAAATTGCAGCAACAGAAAAACGTTCAACTTTTAAATCACTCCTACATTACTGTCTATCTCACTTTCCATTTAAAACCTTTGCGGCCATATCTGCCAAGGGCGTGTTTTTAACTTTACCCGATTCTGTTTCTGATTCCACAAAATCATTTGAAATCTCCCAAATAATAACTCCTGCCGCGCCAATTGTATTGACATATTCGCACTTCAATTGAACAGACTTTTCATTGTCGAAAGACACAAACATCGCCTTGTCCTTACTAATTAAATACGGCACCTTGGCCACATCATCCCAATACTCATCAAAGTATTGTTTGTACATCAAAATATCAAAATAGGGAGGCGTACCCTTTGTTTTGTAGAAATAAGAAGTGCTGTCACTTTTGTGCAAATGCTCGTTGGAACCTAAAGCCGCTTTGCCTTCGGGAAACATTATTGACTTGCCATAAAAAGACAAACCCACATTTATTTTACTCACTGGGACTTTATTTTTTTGCACCAAGAGGTTCACCGATCTTTCAATGCAGTCGCCTGTCGAATCTTTTTTCACACTCAAAGGCGCGTTGTGCGCTGCCCTGTCGCTCCAAACGCCATTGTACGCGTATGACATCAAGTTGACGTAATCTAAAAGTGGTTCTACCTCGGTCCAGTTGATGGTTTCAAAATGCTCTGCTCCGGCCCCTGCGGCGGCAGTAAGTAACATTTTCTTGTGCACTTCTTTGCCATAACTATCTAAAGCATGGCGTAGGTCTCTTAAAAATAAAGTGTAATT
>Ga0114969_10000089_pt1 | contig 71458 bp, 84 predicted proteins | sample M_130807_MF_Meta_FD_87316 | JGI IMG/M metagenome (GOLD analysis project Ga0114969, IMG submission 87316) | Freshwater microbial communities from Lake Montjoie, Canada to study carbon cycling - M_130807_MF_MetaG | ecosystem: Environmental > Aquatic > Freshwater > Lake | place: Lake Montjoie... | reverse complement strand
CAGAAGATTTCATTGATATCATGAAGATGTTTGTAGAAACTGAACTCCTTGAATTAAAATACGAAGGAGCTTTTTACTACCAGGGAACTTCCCCAAGACCATATTACGTATGGGTTAAAAGAAAGACTTAAGTTCACCATAGCGAGTTCCAAACACGTGAACGTTCATTGGGTTGGCAATGGGTGGGGCAAACTCCTCGATATCCTTGCGGTAAAACATGTAGAAGTCCAGCTCGCTAAAAATCTTGGCAGAGGCATAACCAACTACACGAGCATTCAGGTCAGCAAGGTCTGAAGCAACTGTATTGGGGTTGTTACGACCAAACATCATGTAGTATGAACGCATAATAAGTTTTACATCGTCATCATTCTGACGGTCGATGCGATGCTTGTTCCCGGACATGGCAAAGACTTGGTCCTGAATAGACTGCTGGAGCTTATCAAGATTGGCATGGCTAAAGAACACGGTGTTTAAGGGTGTTGCAGTATGAACATTACCAATCAGCTCTTGGCGCATATCAGAACCAGCAAGGGCTGGCTTCTCTTCATATAGAGAATACTGTCTTGCAGCAAGTTCCTGAAGAGCCGGGTCGGACATGTTGGGAACACGACCTGTATTCTTGCTGTTTGGAAACTGCTGGGATGTAGATGTTAGGTTATATTTATTCTCAACAGAGTCAGGCCGAACAAAGTTCATTTGTTAAGTAGGGATTATATTTTCTGGGTGTCCAATACCTGTCCAAATGGCATTAATTCTTCCACGTTGTAACTCTGTGAATGGCATTTCCGGATAGGGTTCCTTAAATAGCTGTGAATATAGCAGGATTACAGTTCCAGCCAAATCTAGAATAATTGTCTCAGTTACTGTTGCATCTGTTTCAAATTGAATGTTTGCACGAACTGTTATCGGGAATGTACCATAAGGCATATATCCTAAAATCTTCTTAAAATCAGCGACAATTTCTAGTAGAAATGCAGTATCAAGTGCAGAATCACATACAGCTGTAATTTGGGGGGTAGCCCCTGTCACAGTAAAATAAGAGGGCATTGCTCCTTAGTTTATATTGTTATTATCAAGATAAATGGCTACTATCTCTCTGAATTACGTGTTCACACCTACTGCTGGACAAACGTACTCATACAGTGTTCTTGGCGAGATGCCGCCAGTTATTGTAGCAAGTGAATCGATTATATTAGATGTTCCTAAGTCTAAGATGGACACTATACTTGCATATTCAAGCAACTGGTTTGATGGGTTATCCGGCGCATCTGGCACACAGCCAATCCCGGACCTAGCACTTATTCTCCAGACTGTTACTGGTTCCTGGTTCGATGCCCTAACAATGGGTCTAACTGGAGCAACGGAGGGAACATCATATGCCTACAACACAGCTCTAGATTATGTGGAGGGAGACCAGTCAAGTAATGCTCACTCTTTGAATTACCTGTTTCAGACAATTGGTGGATTCACATATACCAGGCCTGGCACCCCCCTCGTAGAAAGCGATATTCTCGCGAGCATTCCTGAACAAGCTATCAAGAGTTTTACATCTACAGAAGTAACTACTGCTCCTCTCAGTACAGTTGTAGGAGATAGCATTGTTACCCCAACTCAAGGCCAGACAGCCGAGTATGCTGGTCTAAGTGGTGCTATTCAGTCTCTTTTTGAGCAGGCAGTTAATGCTGGACTTATAACTACTACTACAGGAGCGGCATTAAATAGTACAGTTGTTACTGGACTAGTTGGAAGCCCAATCCTGGAAACTGCAATGGGAACAACAGCAGATGTGTATGGTGCTCAGTGGTCAGTTGGTCAATCTCTTGGCATCTATGTTCAATTCCAGATGCAAAAACTTCGTACATATCAACTAGCCACACTTCCTTCTTTTGGGGGTGGTACAGCCAATCAGGCCTTAGAAATTGCATTTGAAGGTGTCACATTTTTCGTGAACCCGTCAGTTGTTGAAACAAGCGCAGCAACACCGGTAACATATGAAATTATTCTAAATACAATTGTATAAATGAATCGCGGAACTGCAAGAACATTTTTTTCTGTACCGGCTCCTCAGGCTAACGTGGTTACAGTAACTTCTCCAACACTAAATACTGAAAAGAATCAGCTTCTCAGTATTATGGCCAAGTATCTATTAAAGCAAGCAAATAAAGAAACCACTGTACAAAGTTTAACACAATTGGAAGTAACCCTTACGTCCTCATAGATTCATACAATGAAGAATGCAGAACTTCAGTAACTTCAAGTGACATAGAAACATTTCCACCTTGAAGCTGAACAAACTGTTCGTATTCATCAACTATAGAAATATTAAATGCAGTAATGTTGGTTGGTTGTCTCATAAAGTATTGCTTTGTTACTGTGTTCGAGCCAGTGTCGTACACAATATCATTTTTCGGAACATCTACTATAATTTTAGCAAAGGCAGCTGTCTGTGCTCTGTCCGGTTGATTATGTTCAACCACTTTCCAGTCCGGGTTTAGTGAAAGAAAAACATAGTTTGCATCTATTACATCAACAACGGCATCTCCTGTTATACTTGACACGGGGTCTCCATCTGTAATATAACCTACCTGTTGAGACCGGAACCCTAAATTAAACCCTAATCCCCAGTTGTTGTCTCGGGTTGAAAAAATACCATCTGCAAAATTAATTGAAAAATTTATTGAACTTTCAGTAGCTGCAGATGCTTGGTTCAGATATGTATATCCACCACTTGGAGGACTGGTATTTGTAAAACATGAAATAGTTATCTTTCCAGTAATAGTACTAAATAAGACACTAAAGCTGTAACCAGAAAATGAGTCATTTAATTGCTTATACAACTCGATTAAGATATCATTTGGTAGATAATTATTAACAGCATAGTTTCCTTCTGTTATCAGAACACGGTTACTAATGGCTGCCGTTAAATAGTGGTGGCAACTCGGTGGTGGATAGACAGTTACAACCATTGAAATGTTGCCACGAATTTTAGAGAATGTATACCACGTATTTGGAATTTCCAAGCTCGAAAGCCGGATAGAGATTACATTCTTAATCGGCGTCAGCAACTTGAATAAAAAATTGGACGGATTATCTCCTTGGTCTGTACGAAATCTGGAATCAATTGACATGACATGAATTTGAACATGCTTATCGTACTGAACTGCCGTTGTTGTTGTATGCGTACTCTTTGGTGCTTCCGGCATCAGAGAAGCCGCTTGGTGGCTACCCTGTAGTTTCTGAAATTCATGTTGGTCTTCTAGCTCATCAGGATGCGCATCATGGCCTCCTATATGGTCATCGTATTCTACAAAATTAGCTGTCAACAAATCTTTTGCATTTGGTTCAAAGTCTTTCCGGGCTTCGGCATCATTCTCTACCAGTAGTTCTAGATAAGTCTTTTCCATTTAATTTTATAGCATATTAACAAATGCCTAAAAAAACAGCAAAAAAGTCATTTGAGAAAAGATTGCTTGCTGCCCTAAAATCTAAAAAGAAGAATGCAACACAGAAAGATGTCAAGCGAATCTTAGATAGAGTTTTGCGTTCTGTTGGTGAACGGTCATCTTCATTTAAATGATAGGGCATTCAAATCGTCAAGCCATAGCTCTTCGGGTGTTTTCTTTTCAAGTGCTTCAATCTTACTTTTCAGTGCACGAAGGTCAGCCTGATGCTTGCGAGCATTAGTTACTGTGATAGACTTGATTGGGAGGTCCATCAGGTAATCATAGGAATTAGAAATCTTAGCAAACTTCTGTTTCTCAAGCAGAGTGTCACACTCCTCCCGGGTCTTTCGACGAAGGTCTGGAAGTGGTAAGTCCATGCTCTGCTGCTCAATGAAGCGTACAACATTCTCATGGAATGGTAGCCGGGCGCGCATCTGCTCCAAGCAATGAGCACGGCGCTTCTTGTACAGGTTAAGGCGGATGACACTGAACTCATCCAGAATTTCATGCAGTGACTCATACTTGTTAATGACACACTCTGAATCAAATGCATGCATGTTTGACAGCTTAATTTTGCCTGTTAGTGACTTCTCAATAATCTTGAGATGTTCAGGAGTTCCAGTAAGCTTAATCTTGATGCAGACAACCATGTCAGTTGAAGTGTCAGTATAGTCCTTGATGGTTCCTTCAGTCACCTGCTTATCAAGCCATTCTTTGTAGTCAGACGTCCAAGTCTCTACTGGGAGCTCAGTAATTGTCATGATGTCCTTCTCAACAGTCCACTTGCCCTTTACGATGAAGTCTGAACCGGACTTCTCAATACTGCCAGCGAATCCACGATACCATGGCTCAAGATTGATATCTTCTAGCTTGACTTCCTTCTTCAGCCATCGCTGGAGACCAACTAGAATATGGTTGGGATTACATTGGGGGATATATGTAGAATAACCAGTGCCAATGCCGCGGGCTCCATTTACTAGAAGCATAGGCAGAACAGGCGCATACCATTCAGGCTCAACTGGTAAGCCATCATCATCTCGATACTTTAGGCAGTCTAGGTCATCTGCTGGAACTAGAGAGCTGATATAGGGTTGGAGATAGGTGTGAATGTAACGTGGAGAAGCTGCATCATTTCCGCCCTGGAGACGAGTACCAAACTGTCCCTGAGGTACAAGCCATGGTAGATTATTAGAACCAACATAATCTTGGGCCATACCGATAATAGCGTCATTCAGGGACGCCTCGCCGTGATGATAACCAGAGTGCTCGGAGACATAACCAGCAAACTGAGCCACTCGAATCTCAGACTTTAAGTTCCTCTTCAAAGCAGAGAATAGAATCTTGCGTTGAGACGTCTTCAGACCGTCCATCACGTTCGGAATTGAGCGTTCCAAATTGTAGTTTGAGAAGTGAATCAAGTCCTTGTTTACGAAGTTCTCATATGTGACATCACCTGCTGGTAGGATGTCAGAACGAGAATATGTCTTGAGCCATTCCTTGCGGTTATCAGACATAGACTTGTTGAAGGCTAGTTCAATAGACTTGTCTGACTCATCAGAATATGTATACTTGACAACATTCATTGACTTGAAGTATTCCTTTGCTTCGTCCCGGGTTGAAGTACCCAATCCCTTGTAGTACTTAACCTTCCACGTTGGGTTCTCCTTACGCCACTCTTCGTAGTCGTACTGAGAGTAGAACGCCAAAGTCTTGGTTCCCTTTGATGCCTTGACAATTGGAGTTGCCATGTACGTAATGAAGCCAGGAATCTCAATCAGCTGATGCCAGAGCTCATGGAACATATTGATAAGCAGACCACGAATGTGTGAGCCGTCATAATCTTGGTCGGTCATGATTAGGATAGAACCATAACGCAGGGACTTAACATCCTTGTATTTCTTACCGGATTCTAGGCCGATAATCTTCTTCATGTTTGCAATTTCCTCAGTTGCCTCAATCTTCTTAGAAGTCATATCCTTGACGTTCAATAGCTTACCACGCAGAGGAAAGACCCCATATAGTTTGCGTTGTTCCTGGGATAGACCAGATAGAGCCATTGCCTTAGCTGAGTCTCCCTCAGTTAGAATGAGCGTACACTCATGGCTGCGGGCTGTACCGGCAAATGTAGCATCATCAAGTTTTGGTACAGAAATCTTAGAAGTCTTCTTACCATCAGTTTTCTTGAGGTCTTTTGCGTCTTTGATATTCTGAGCCTCTAGTACTTTTTCTACAATGCCAAGCTTTGATACTGCCTTCTTCAGCAAGTCTTCAGAAAGCTTGCAGGAGGTCTTAGAAGTTAGAACCTCCTTGGTCTGAGAGCTGAAAGCCGGGTTCTCCACAAAGCAGTGAATAAACACGGCTAGAGAGTCACGAACCAATGCTGGCTTGACCTTAATCTTCTTCTTGGTTTCGATATGAGTTACAATAAAGTTTACGACTTGATTGGTAATTTCATCTACATGCTTACCGGAGCGAGTCCAGATACCATTGACGAAGGACACATTGAATGTCTTGTCAGTTGGTGAATCGGATAGTGCAATGTTCCAGTGAAGTTGAGGGTTGTCTACGATGATAGTAGAATCCTTGGGAAGATACCAAGAAGCATAGGTAGTCAGGTCTTTGAATTTGATATGGTTATCATTCCAAGTAATCTTGACGTCCTTACCAACGGTCATAGCAAGGTCATACACTCTGCGTTGAACAACCTGAAGCAGAGGCTCCGGGATGCTATCTGTCCAGCCAAACTTTGTAAAGTCGGGTGTCCAGATAATTTCAACGAATGGCTTAGTCTTGCATGCCTTGACGGTTGGAGGACCAACCTTGGACATATTGTTCTCGAAAGTCTGATTGTATTTGAGGCTGCGCTTGGCATCGACGATGGTCAATTCAAACTTCTGTGAGAAGATGTTGACTAGCTTGACGCCGTAACCGTTCTTGCCGCCAACCAGCTTCTTTTCCTCCTTGTCATAGTTGGTAGAAGTGAGGAGCTCACCAAAGATGAGCTGAGGAATGTATACGCCATATTCGGGATGTTTTTCAACATCAATTGATTCGCCGTCATTACGGATAGTGAATGTCTTTCCATCTGAAGAGATGTTGATATTCTTTACCGGGTTTTCGGACTTATTCTGACGAAGGCGTACAACATGGTCATGTGCATTGACGAGCAGCTCATCAATTAGCTTGTAGAAGCCGGGATTGAAGTTTAGTGTCTTTGCAGCAAATGAATCATCTTGTACGATATAGTGTTCCTCCGTGGAGTTCTCAATGCTCCCAATATACGTATCGGGAAGGCTGAGAATGTGCTCACGGTGACTATGCTTGCGGTATGTCTGAGCGAGTGACATCTTGTTGAGATTTGCTGAGATGGTACCATGTAAATTCGTTTTTGAATAGAAAAATTGCCCGAAGGCGTATTACACAGAGTGCGGCTCGTGGTAGTTCACGACGACCCCCTTCATGGGGAACACCGTGCTCTGCTTCATTGTGAATGGCAGCAGGGGCTCTTTGGGTGAGCGCGGCGCGACGATTTCGAAGAATCCTTCCAGCAGCTTGCTGGGTGAGAATCCTCCAAATGCATCCACAGCCTTTTGGGCTTTGAACACGTTCTGCTCGAGGTATGATATTACCTTTTGGTAATTGTTCTCAACGGCAATCTGCAAAATTACTTTTGCAATGCGCAGCTCCTCTTTGGCCTCTGCAAGCGTAGCCATGATTGTAGTAAATGTAAAAATATTTGGACTTTTTAAATCCGTTTTGCTCTATCGGCGCATCACCTCGGAGTAAACCTTGAGATGATTGTTATGAAGCCGGGCCATGCCCTGAATCGTCTTTAGTCGAAAGGCTTGGCTTGTTGCGAGACGCTCAGCCAGGTATTCTTGGAAGTCATCCGCATTGTCATTATCCTCTGTATCGAGTGGAAGCGGAGAGGACTTCTTGAATAGGTGTTTGATGTCTCTTAAAGGCTCTGGCTTCTGATGTATTGTGCACGATGCAATTACCATACCGAGCAAGCTGCTTAGAATGCCGACAACAAACGCAATAAGTGCAACCAGTTGGGTGTCTGGGATGCTTTCCATTTTGTATTGACATCAAATCTGGAAACGTGCTAATCCGTTTTGATAAAAAATTGCCCGAAGGCGTATGACATCAGTTCCAGCCGTTTTAAAACTGGGGAGGCGGTTTGAACAGGTAAATCATTGGAATGCCTTTGATGTTTGCGACCAAGAAAGCCACGAAACCCAGTATGAGTGCCAAAACAGCCACCTGGAGTATCTTGAAGCACAGCCACCGCACTGGGCGGCATAGTGCCAAGAGAAGCCACACGAAGACACCTATGATGCGTCGTGTGGCCCGGTCAAACGCGGCGACAATCTCCCACAGGAGCACTGCCAACATCACGCTAAAGACGAACGCGAGTGCGTACATTGAGGCTTTCATGCGTGCAAATACACACAAAACCCCTATAACAGACATTTTCATATAATTTTCAATTCCATTTTTACGTTGTGGACTTAAAAGGATTAAAATGCCTCCTAAAAAAGTTAAGAAGGTTGAACCGGTCAAAGAAACTCCGGTTATATTTTTTCTGCGTATCCCCACTGAAGATACGAATAATATTCTTCCAGTAGGCGATGTTCTGACGTATTCTGACATTCTTCATTCAGTGGAAGTTTCAAGCACAGCTCAGCGGTTTGACAATGAACTCTTGAAACCAATTCTGGAAAAGATACGCAATACTTGTAAATATTCAGAACACACTGCTTGTTTTTGGTGCTGTTACAAATTTAATGGTCATCAGTTTGTATCTCCCGTTTCATATGATGCATACAAACATATCTACACTTGCGAGGGAAATTTTTGTTCTCCAGAGTGTGCTCTAGCTAATCTTTATGCAGAACAAACCATTTCAGATGGAACTCGTTGGAACCGTCATGCGCTTCTAAACTATCTGTATGCTCCTTTGTACACCAACCCAATTTCACCGGCTCCCCCACGTACACTTTTGCGTATGTTTGGTGGACCACTGGATATTGAACAATTTCGGAATTACATTTCAACTACGAATGATATAATTCTTTCTAGTCTCCCTCCTATCCGGATGTTGTTTCCTTCTATGAACATCCAAGGACCTCTTCGCGATGTGAAGAAGTATGTATCACTTTCAAATGATGTCGTTGAAAAGGCATCTGAATCTTTGCGTCTAAAGCGCTCAAAGCCGGTTCATGTAAATATCCCAACTTTGGATATGTGTATCCAGTCTAAACATTGAAGACTTATCCTAACTAAATGAACCAGCAAATTGCAGACCTCTTAAAAACTCAGCTAATTCTGGGTTCTGGCGGAGGTATCAAATCCTTTGTAGCAGTATCCGTGTTTGAGAAGTTGTCACAGACATTTCCTATTTGGTCTGCTTATCTCTTTTCATATTGTAAGCGCGCACCCAAAAACTCCTCTAGTCCTCCGCCTCTTAACAAGGAAATTAACTCTGAGATTCTGTTTGAACGTCAGAAGGAAGAGAAGAAGGGACAGGCTACGTTTTTTCAGAATCGTATGGATGCTGTAATTCATTCAGTATCTAAGGTTCCTACGATTCGTCATTTGCTTTCTACTATCCACCACGATTACCTTCCAAACGAATATGAATCCATTAAGATTGATAACGATTTGTACTTCCAGCTACTAGAGCTGAAGCAAGGGGATAATGGAATTGATGTTCTAAAGTTTAAGATTTTTTGTTATGACCGGGAAAGTTTTGTTCTACAGACGTATGTTGATAGTTGTATGACAGATTATGAACGCCATATGCAGAATAAGCTGGGAACCAATAAGTATTTCTTCAACATGATGGTCCAGAGCAAAAAGCGCGATGGAATTCAGAATCCACTACCAACATCTCATATCATGTTTACCAAGCACAAGTTCACAACTTCTCGGACATTTGATAATGTCTTCTTTGAACAGCGCCAAAATGTACGTGACCATACTGAGTTCTTTCTGAACCGCAAGGATTGGTATGATGCAAAGGGAATTCCTCACACTCTTGGATTTATGTTTCATGGTCCCCCGGGTTGTGGAAAGACATCAACTATCAAGGCAATTGCAAATGTTGGAAAGCGTCATATCATTAACATTCATCTGTCTGAGATTAAGTCTAAGGACCAGTTGAACCATCTGTTCTTTAATGATGAAATCAACGTGTGGGATAATGGAAAGATGGAACGCTACACGATTCCGGTAAACGAGCGCATGTATGTTATCGAGGACATCGATGCAATGGGCGATGTTGTATTGCGTCGCGAGTTGAAGAAGCCTGTAGCAAAGAAGGAGATTAAGATGGATGAGTTTGGAAATATTAAGGAAGAGGAAGAGAATCCAATTGACCTGTCATTTTTGCTGAACCTTCTAGATGGAACGTTGGAATCAAGTGGAAGAATTATTGCAATTTCGACCAACTTTCCGGAACGTATTGATAGTGCACTAATTCGTCCGGGACGCATTGATATGATTGTTCATTTCAAGAAGTGCTCTGTTGAGATACTTTGTGAAATGGTTCAAAGTTTCTATGACCTTCCGTATATTAAGATTACCGATGAATCTTTGCATGAAAAATGGTCACCAGCAGAAGTAAACCAGATTTTGTTCCGTAACTTTAAGAAGATGGAGGATGCGCTAAAAGAACTTCATGAACTTCAGCCCAACGATTTATATGGATTTAAGATGAATTAAAAATGTCCCGTGTGTGGGACTATACGCTTACTAACTTGGTAAGAAAGTCCTTCAGCTCAATGAAAAGCTTGTGTGGGATTTTCATGCCATCCTCGTGGGAGGAACTGTGCAACTGTAAGTCAAGCAGTAAGTCACTAGCAGCCGTTTTGAGCTTTTTGCTCGCTTCTTCGGCGCGTTTCTTGCTTTTCAAGCCTCCGCTCAGGGTAGGCAAGTCAAGCAGTAAGTCACTAGCAGCCGTTTCGAGCTTTTTGCTCGCTTCTTCGGCGCGTTTCTTGCTTTTCAAGCCTCCGCTCAGGGTGGGGTTGCCCAGCTTGTCGTAGTTGAGCGATGACACGGAGTCCATCAGGTGGGAGAGGTCGCCCTCAAACGCTGGCAGCTCCGATGTTGGGCGGTTCTTCCGTTCCTCTAGCATTTCTTCGTAATCACCTGGACAGACCTCAGATATCTGAGGACGGTAGGCGCCATAGTACGACGGGCTTGGTGAGCGGCTTGCCATTTTGAAGGAAGTTTTAAACTAACTTTTTTATACTTTTTAAATTCGTTTTTAGGCATCCAGAGCTTTGCTACACAATTTGGTGATAATCTCAATATACTTCCATACAGTCTCTTTGGTCTCGGGAGACATTCCAGCAATATACTGCTTAAGCTTATCTACAACGTTCAAATCGACATCTCCCCGAGCCGTGTAATCTTGGTTCAGGAAGAATGATTCGTCGCGGACAGCAATTTTTGCACCATATGGGTCAATAATTTCACTCTTCACATAGTTCAGCACAAGCATAGGATTAGTTGACTTCATAAGAGACAGCGTGGTAATGAAAACCGGGAAATCTTCATCATCAGGATACATTTGCTTTAGTTCCCCCATGAAGGAGTTGAACTGACTGAAGAAAGCTTCAATGAGAATCTTCTTGGACATTTCTTATTGTTATACACGTGAGATGCCAGAAAATTCGTTTTTACGCTGACTCTGTAGGGCTTCTAGCCGTGAACTTACATCGTCATTTGACCCGGTCTTTGACTTGATGGTGTTCTCAGACTTTGTTGCATCGCGGGCAAGCTCTGGAGTTCTAGACATTTCACCAATAAATGTATATTGACTATTACCATCTGATGCAAAAGCATTAGGGGTTTCCCACATAGAGTATGATTCGGATAGACGGCCAGAACCTTCAAATCCCCAGGCGGATACATCTCCGGTCGGGGCGGCACCTGTGGGGGCGCCATTTGCACCCTTGGTTGGAAGTTCCTTTCTAGCACTTGTAGGCTTGCTGATATAACCAAAAATGTCTTGTCCTACAACAACCTCCTTAGTGTCCGGAACATACAGGGTCGGCACCTTCTTTAGAAAAGCTGGAATTTGGTTACGAGCAAGCTGCTCAACTAGTACAAACTTATATAACCCGGCCTTATTGAGTCCCTTTAAGGTTTCAATAATCTGCTTACTATGAGGGCATCTTTCGCTGTAAAAAAGGTATGGTTGAGACATTCGTTGTTTCAAGCAAGGAAAAAACGGATTGACATGATAACGAAACTATTGTGTAAAAACAATGGCGACCTTTTCTGTTCCCAAAAAGAATGCTATTCACATGAATTCGGAGTTTCGCAACTTTCCACTCACATTTGTTAATGGCATACGTCGAGTGATGCTGAGTGAGATTCCTACTGTAGTTGTGCGAGATGTCCAGATTCTGGAGAACACAACACAGATGCCCCACGAGATGTTAAAGCATCGTATGGAAATCCTACCAATTGATGTTCTTCATACTGATTCAACGATTATCCGGGATGCAAATATCCGGCTTCGGCTATATCCACAGCCAGAAGATACGGTTGTAACTACCGATGACTTTGTAATTGAGTCTGGTCGTGACAATGTTATCATGCGTGACCGGGACCTGAAGACTCCACTGCTATTTCTGCGTGTACGCAAGGGTGAGCAGGTGTATGTCAAGGCGAAGCTTGCAGTAGAGAAGGGCTCACAGGTCTGTACAGCAAGTATGGCATATCATGTTGACCCTGAGCGAGCTGAGAAGGATAAGAAGAAGTATGTAGAGGGTGGTGGCGACCCTCGAGTCTTTGATAACTTCTATATCCAGAAGTCATACTCAATTGATGAGATTGGTCGCCCTAACTGGATTGATGTCTCTGTTGAGACGGTTGGTGTTCTTCCACCAAAAGACATTATGAAGCTTGCAGTCGCAGAGCTCAAGCAGCAGGTTGATTCTTGGGTTAATAACGCCCTTGAGAAGATTACACGTGAGCCGGAGAAGAACGTATACAACGTAAAGCTTGACCAGGGAGGTCATACTGTTGGTGCATTAGTCCAGGAGGTGATGTATCATTCAAAGGATGTCAACTTTGTATCGTACGACATTCCTCATCCTATGAAGCCAAGTATGGTTGTTCGATGGTGTTCTGAGAAGAAGCCGGAAACTTTCCTAAAGGAGGTTCAGACAACCATTCACGAATATTGTGACATAGTAGAAAAGGGACTATAGAATAATGGCAGACGTCCTGATATTTGAACCAAGCGATTTCGAAGTTTTAGAGACCTTTGACTTCGAAGAAGAAATCCAAAAACCCGAAGAAACCAGATTTTTTACGCTGGATGCCCAGCTAACTGATTACTTCGAGAAAACTTTGCCAAAGGGCAAGGTGACTAAACATGAAATCAAGGAACTCAAGCAGTTCAAAGACCGGCTCAAGATAGCATATGAGGGTCTGATTGTTGCTACGGATTCAGATTACATTATTAATACGGCCAGGAAGTCTATTAACATCTCGTGGGTTAATCCCGTATATTCCAGTTTTGATTACAAACAATATTCATACGACAAGGAATGGCGTCCTATCTTTGCTAATAGGCGCAGTGTGAACTATTATCCTCGTATGATTGGTGCTCTTCCTCGGCCTTTTACCAGCACAGAAGATGGTCGTATGCTCAGCAGCAAAGCCACTCTTTTGAATGCAGAAGGACTAAAGCCAGTAACAGCGCTTGGAAACTATCTATCAACAAAGATCATCATAAAGGATGATGGAACATATGACACCATAGCTGTTGAAATACCCAATACTGCTGATGAAATTAAGACACTTGGATTCTATCTGAGTGAACGCCCGGAACTTCCTAGGCCTTTGCTAGACCACCCATTTCTGAAGTCTAATCAGCCAACCTTTGTAAAGACTGATGTATCACTTCTGGATTCCTTTCCAAGTGTCACAGCCATTATGGAGCATGTGATTCCAACCAGTACAAATCCGTATGAAAGTTCTAAGTTACTGAAGCTATATGATGTTAAGTTGAGCCAGATTCCTTGGGTTGCGTGGAAGGAACGCTTTCCTCCTGTAGAGCGTCAGGATGTTGCTATGCCAATTTTGGAATTAAAGTTCAGACGTGATTCTCCCGATGCTCCTGCTGAAGTTCTGACTAAGGTGTACAGTGATTGGAATCCCGGTTATGATTCTAGATTATGGCTCTCACAGCAAGTGGATGGCGGTTATTTTGTTTCAAAGCTCTTGTTATCCGAATCAGCATCTGCTGGGAGTTTGGCTGTGTCCCCATTCTCTGAAGTACCAACTGCATCATTTCCGGAATCAAAACCTGAAATTTGTATGATGCTTACTTCAAGTTTTGATAGCTTTTTATCCAGTGGAATTTATCGACCTGTAAAAGGAAGTTCGGGCCAATGTATACCTGTTAGCACAATTATGCAAGAGAAGGTAATTGATGCTTATAAGGGGCGTACAGCATGGAAAGAATCAACTAAGCATGACCTATTGGTTGAGTATCAAAAACTACTGAAACAATTTCAGGTTCCTATCATTGCAGAAGCTATTAAGTATGATAAGTTTGAGCACCTTGTTCAATCAGAGCGGCGTAGAGATGTTTTAGTAATTCAAGAAGACCCTAATCGGGAACCTGAAGATAAGGCAGAGGCTCTTGAGAAGATTGTACGTGACTTAACTCTTGAGAACCGGCTATACTATGATGTACCTGGACAGTTTGTAATATGCCTTCACACGATTGAAGTTCTTCGTGGTGGTCTGGAAGACAAGTTCAAGTTTTATGCAGAGTGGACAGTATCAATTGACGGTAAACGTACTTGCCGGTTTTGTGGAGAAGAAATTAATACAGACACCTACAGTGCAGTAAATGAGTATGATGAAGATGGTCATCTAGTGATGAAATACTCTGCTTTGGAAACCGAAATTATTAGTACAGACAACTTTGTGAACTCACTTGCAGAGTTAAAGAAGTTATTCAATGCAGATAATGCCGGAGAATCATTATTATTTACAATTTTGACATTCTTACAAGTCATGCCAGACGAAAAACAACTTATGCCAGTTCTTCAATTGATTCGTAAGCTGTCTGCTGGACTAAAGGCACGTGCAGCTGCAAGCAAGTCTATAGCAAAGGAAAAGCAAGAGTTAGTTGAGGGTTCTTTGGGTATAGCTGGGGCTGTAGTTCTTTTACAGGCACACAACCCTTTCCTTATACCCAAAAGAAGCATAGGTAATCGCCCACTCAGCACTGCTGGATATCCTCGTGATTCAGATAACCCGGAAGACTGTCAGTTATTGAATGCTCTGCTTGTCTTGCTACGAAAGACGTTTGAATCATTTCCGGGTTCGTATCGTGGAAGTGTGGCAACAATTCTTCGCGAGGTTCTTAAGAAATCTAAAACATTACAAGAGCAGTCTCTTCAGTGGATTAAGTTTTTTGCAGAGCAAAATAAGCCGTTATTTGAAAGTGCTCGTGAGAGATATGAAGCACCCGAAGCAGAGGCTCCTAAGAATACATTAGTTTTACCTATTGAATCTGTTGACAACCCGGTATATCAACCCGGAGAAGCACTTGAAGAAGAAAAACCAATGCACTGTAAAATTAGTAAACTATCTGCTAGTTGGAGTACAAAAAGGCTTCCAAATGTCTCACAAACAGAACTTAGGCTCCAGTCAAAAATTGAACCATCTCCATACAGTGTCTTCGTCGAACCTGTGGATAGTACTATACCTTCTGAGTCTGTACCTGATGTGGCTATCCGCAAAAGAGTTTCCCTCGGGCTTCCACCTGGTTTCCCCTTACTAGCAGACTTTATAAAGACAGCCGATGGAACTGCGTTTGTAACGGTTACTGCTAGACTACTAGCATTCTTATCTAAAACAAGCATGTCGGTAAAAGAGCAAAAAGAACTTCAGAAGCATATTGTCCGGATTGATATTGAGGAGTCTAATTCGTTGATTCGTGACATAGCAAAGGGGTTTTTCTTTGAACTCATGCATACAGTCAAGGCAAGTGCTCCTCTAACACGTGCAGTGAATGATGCCCTGAGAAATGACTTAACATTGCGTATGATTCTTCTATCAAAAGATGCAGCAGAGAAAGAGGACTTTGAGCTCCAGGCCAAAGAACGTAATACGCTAAAGGCTGCATTCCGTTCGATGAATGATGCTGAACGTGAACTTACGCAAAGATTACTTGATCTTGGGCTTTCTGAATTCCTTATTACAAATATTGACCGTGAGCGGTTTGTACGCGAATTAAACTACGATGAAGCTCTTCCAGTGGATGTTGACAGGCCAGAAGAAGGATACAATGACGAACGAGATTATGTTGAAAATGGGGACCAACCTATAGCAGAAGATGGAACAATTCTTCAAGTAGACTATGGTGATTATGGAGACAGGGCTGTCCGAGATTATAATGATTATACATCCCAATATGATTTTGACGAAGATACACTATAAAGGAAAAATGTATGCTATTCACAAATTTTATGAAACCAAGTTTGTTGTTTTGGCAACTACTGCAACGCATTGCCAGTGTTTGATGCCCGGCAATTCAAACCATACCTATTTTGTTGCTGAGTGGATTCCTCTTGAGATGCTTACTCTAGTAAAACCTTCTCAATCTGATAATTTCTTTTCTTGTAAAGTTGAAGTCTTGATTGAAACTGTCGCCGAAAAGCTGGGTCAACTACATCTAAAATAAGCGGATGAACTGTTCTCTTATTTTTGTCTGTTCGCATAATTCTACCAACAATCTGTTCAATATCTGGTCGTGATGTTGCCATAAGAAGAGTGTTAAGAGTGCTGACATCAAATCCTTCAGAACACATACTATACGTAGCAATTAGAATGCGTTTGGTAGAACACCATAGAGCTCTTTGTTCTGTTTTTACATCTCTTCCTAAAATACATGATTCTTTTTGAATTTCAGGCGGAAGCATTTCAAAGAGCTTCTTGGTATGTTCTACCCGGTCTGTAAGCACAAGTACCTGTCTGTTCTTTTCTTCAAAGACATCTTTCAGAATCTCAATCAGGAACTTATTGCGTGGTTCATAATCTACAACCTTGTTAATCATCAATGAAGTGAACATAACATTTGCATCATTGTAGATGATGGTATTAAACTCCTTGTCCGGTGGGTCAAACTCAAAGTATTCAACCTTTACTTTGTCGTCAATTTTGTCTGCTGTATCAGACTTGTACAGCATTGGACCAAGAAACCAATTGATTACATGCATTAATCTATCTTTGCGGTCGGGAGTTGCAGAAAGGCCTAGCATATATTTCGAAGTGATTTTTGGGATTGATTGACTGAATGCTTCAGACGCAATATGATGACATTCATCTACAATTACTAGACCGATACTCTTGAATGTAGCAGGAGTATAGTCTTTCATTGAGAGTGATTGAAGCATGGCTACAATGATGTCTTTGTTTTCAATATCTAGAACTTCACCTTGAACCCGGCCAATGCGAGCATCTGGTAAGAATGCTGCAATACGTTCAAGCCATTGGTCGCGCAAGAATGTATTGTGAACCAGAACCAGAGTTGGAAGTTTTAGTTGGCTTGCAATGTACAGAGCACACACAGTCTTACCACCGCCAGTTTGAAGAGAAATTAGCCCATCGTGTGGTTCTGGTTTCAAGAAGGAATCTACGACCGGGATTTGAACGGGGCGTAATGACCCTGTAAATTTCCAGAACTTATCTGGAGTTTGTTCAACATTCCGGGTAGATGCTGTATAAGGGCCATATTCTTGGATTCCATAATGCTTAGGAATGTATAGGTGTTCTTCAGTTTCCTGAAAGACTTTGTATCGTGGAACAAATTGAGGTTTTACGAAGACTGAAGGAACATATGGTTTTACTGTCAGAACTCCTTTGATATGGTGAGCATTTTCGGGTTTGGGTATCCGGTAGCCATGGATAGTCAAAGCCATTTTAAGTGTTATTTACTTACTGTAAGACTATCCATTTTAAATGGATGAACTACAATCAAAAATTTATTCATCTCGTAAACATCCTAATGATATGAAATATGGTAAAAGGCCAAGACGAAGAGGTTGGTTTTGTTCATGTGGTCGACAATTTTGTGATAATGGTAGTCAAAATCTAATTCCAACATCTGGTAAAATTGGCTCTAGAAAAAAAACTAAGGGATTAGGTCTTAAAGAAGAAAATGAAACTAAACGACATTTTGGTATTCTGATTAATCATGAAATTATATCTAGAAATGAAGAGGAAGATTAAAATGTAGGAATCTGTTTGTGATTGCATGTTAAGTTCGCGAAAGAATTCTATCTGTAAATTTATTAAATCTCATTGCTTCTTGTGCAAATCTGGAATCCTTTGATGTACTGAGTATACCCTTGCATGAAGCAAGTGTAAAAAAGTCTACAAGCAAGTCAACGTTTAGTGTATCTTTTAGTACAGACAAACTATCTTTAGATTTATTGTGAACTCCTTCGTTACCTCCTAGGTTTCCAGCTTCTGTGAGAACCGGGTAGTTTCTGTATCTACTCTTCCATATTGCAATGTATTCTGGGTCATCAGACAAGGCTACACATTTTAGACCATTTAGTAACCCCATAGTTATTAAACGAATATTTACTCCATCCATACGTTTGGACTTATCAATTCTAGAAGCCCGGTCTGTTCCACGCAGATGAACTCCTAGCTTGTCTTTTAAGTTGTATACCATTTGTCGTTGACGCACTTTGGAAATAATCCGGCTATCAATTACCCTAAAAACATTAGCAAAGAATGCTGAATCGTTATATATCCAACGCAGGCCTACTGATGAAAAAACAATTACATCTGCATCAAAACTAGTATTGCTGTTTAAATAACCAAGATTTATCTCCTTGTTATTATACATATACGGTAGTATTTGTTTCTTTAAATCTCCTTTCCAGTATGGGGGATGAACAGTTGCATCTTCCGGGATATCGTCAATAGAGTTCAACTTTTTGATATTTACTAAATCAAAGTATGTATAGAATGTTTCTCCATTATGAGACCATATCGGGTCAGCCCAATCAACGTAAATTTGCAGTCCTTTCTCTAAAGCAAATTTCACACACATTTTTAGTGTCTGGAGCCTGTCTCCAAATCCACAAGCTCCTTTAACAATTAGATATTTCATATTTATAATGATGGAAAGAACAAATCCAGAATTGTGGTCACGCGTAAAAGCAGAAGTTACGCGGGGCTCAAAGGGAGGTCATCCGGGACAGTGGAGTGCTAGAAAAGCACAGTTATCTGTTAAGTTATACAAAGACCGGGGCGGGCGTTATCGAGGACAAAAAAGTTCACGTAATTCTTTGCATCAATGGACAATACAGGATTGGAGAACAAAGTCTGGGTTACCGTCACTTCTTACTGGAGAACGGTATCTCCCGGCTAAGGCAATCAAGCATCTATCTTCAGCAGAGTATTCTCGGACAACTCGAAAGAAGAGACAGGGTAAGACACAGTTTGTTCGTCAACCAAAATCTATTGCTCGAAAGACACGTCGTTACAGAAAGTTTTAATTCCTGTTGAAACACAAATGAATCGTTCATTCGACTATAATGGTGTTCAAGTTGCTCCTTCCAGACCAGTACAGAAGCTAGTGAAGCGTACTCGTGTTCTTCACATTGATTCAGGAGACCGGGACATTAAGCTATATCCCAATAATGGAAACTTTACCGTTTATTTGCCTCGCGCATATGAACGAGTTACAGGTATTAATATCAAAAGTGCCGAGTTTCCTCAAGTCTTAGATGGAAGTAGTACATTGGTAAGTTTATGGGAGGGCCCGGATATTCAACCATCATCATACACTCCGACAGCACTTTCACCAGTGCCTAAATACTTCTTTCTTGAAGCAAAGGGACTAAATATGTCTGACGAGACTGCAAATGCTGCTGACCGTTCTGCATCTACCAATTCAGTTTTTGGTAAGTTTGTCATTTACAATCCAACTGATGCTGTTGTAATCTACAATGAGAGTTCAGATGCTCACCAGGAAATTCAGTTCTTTCCTCCCCTGACAAAACTAGATAGGTTTCACTTCAGACTTCGTACTCATGATATGAATGGAAATCAATACATGTTCTGGCCAGCCGATGGCTCTAATTGGAGCATCAGTCTTGATATCGAGACACTCGAGAATGCATTTGATGAGTTCTCGACAATTGAGACACGTCTTGGAGACCGGTCTTAGAAAATGGAATGTATACAACCTACAGCAATGTCTACAACAATGGAGAATAGACGCCCGGATGTTTTACCACACAATATACATTACCACCAGGCAGTGATTATGAAGCGAAATAAGGTCCTGGCTATTGGCCATAATGGAGTCGGGTCTCGCTCAAAAGGCTGTGGTTATTCACGTCAAACAATTCACGCAGAACGCGCAGTAGTGAAGAATCTAGGTGATACTTCACTACTTCGTGGTGCTACATTGATAGTATACCGCTACAATGCTCATGACAAGTTACTGAACTCCAAGCCGTGCGACGAATGTCAAATATTTCTGGAAAAGTGCATGAAGCAATACGGACTCAGCAAGGTTATCTATTCTGTTGAGGCATAAAAACGAAATTAATTTTTTAAGAAAATGGTATTCTAACCAATATGGCGAGTCGTCTAGCTAGATGCCTCGACAACATGCTTGAACAAGAAGCAATAGACACCCAGAACAGAAACGAGAACGCTCGTGACCACATCAGGGTGTCAGTAAACCCGGAATCAATACGCGTGTTTGAAAAAAGCATTGTGTACCGCGAGAAGCGGCTGGCTTTGCTGAGAGAACTCGTTGAGGCGCGAAAGGCGAATAACTACGCCGAGGTTGACAGGAAAACCCAAGAAATGAAAGACTTATATTCTTCAACCTTTCCAGACTAAGTCCTCAGTCTTTTTCCAAGATTTATGAAAGTATCAAATGTAAAAATGAAGAAGATTCCGGTAAAAATATACAGAAGCATATCTTGCGTTCCAGGAGTTTCTGAGCCCATACTTTGCCTGTCAAGAAGTTGATATAGTCTTTGTATTCTCACATCATCAGCTTCTCTTTGAAAAGAAGTAGGAGCATAAGCAAAGTTAGTTCCATCATCTGTGCGATAGAAAGGTTTTGAAGAGCTTTCCTTTGTTGCTGTAAAATGTTCTTTTAACGGAGCAACGCGTTCTGGCTTGAAGTTTGATTCATCATCATCTGTTGTGATGGGAAGACTTCCGGTGAGGTCATCAATGCTTTTCTTCATTGTTTGGATGCTTGCTTGGCCTCGCTTTCGAGGGTCTGTGAATACACGACCTTCCTGAACTGCATCTCGTTTAGGTTCAGTTTTGGCTATACCGTGCGTCTTTTTTGGCCATGGTTTGTCTGGAAATACATCATCCAGACTCGAATAGTTCATCTTGTTCAAAGGAGCATAGAAAAATTAGAAGTATAATGTAAATGAAGATTACACCTGAGTACCTTGTTGTAGCTGGACTAATAGCTTATATCGCGTTTTTCACTCACCCTCCTCCTCAGTTTGTGTCGCTAGTTCTCAAGAGTCCGGTTGGACAGGTTCTTGCGCTTCTGGGAGTTGTGGCAGCATTTATGAAGAGCCCCCCAATTGGTCTGCTTCTCGGCGTAGCATACTTAATGAGCTCACATCCTACGCTGGAGCACCTTGATGCGGCTGAGCAGGGACCCAAGAAAGAACAGCCCAAGTCTGGTGCGCCAAAGATAGATACGAAAGACTTGGGTAAGTTAGCAGGAATGCTCAGCGGTAAAGCCGGGAAGGGAGAGAAGCTTCCCCAGGAAAAGGGTAAGGATGAAACAAAGCCGCCTGCTCCTACAACTACAGTGAAGCCTCATTCCGATCCTAAAGTTACAGAGAAATTTAGCCTCTTCTAATAAATGGTCTTACATCACATACACCATGCAGTTGGATTTCTAAATAGCAGCACAGTATTTTCCGGCATTATGCTGATTTTACTGAACGTTGGAAGCAGATTTATTGTTCATGAACTGAGTCATGATGATAAAGAATATTCTCAATATTTGATTCTACGTAGATTGGCTATCTTTGCTGTATGTTTTGTTGGAACCAAAGATTTAGTGGTCTCAATCATTCTCACAGCCTGCTTTGTAATTCTTTCTGCTGGGTTGTTCAGAGGTAAGGGGCCATTTTCCCGTGAAGGAATGACTGACGGAGAAACGTCTGTTGTAGTATCATCTGGAGGAGACCCATTTAAAGGGTCAGCATCAAGTGGTGATGCTCCTTTGTTTCGTTAGTATAAATGGGAGGAGGTATGTTTGGAACACCATTGTATCTGAATCCTAAGTGTTTGGTGTTTTCCGGATTTGTGTTAGCCGTATATTGGTTACCACATCCAGTAGCATTTGCCCATAAGTGTGTTGCTGCATTCCTTCTAGCAACTGCAGCATATATTGCATTAGCTTGGTATGACATGATTTATGATTGTACAGACAGACTTGGACCAACTCTTCTTGGATGGATGTCCGGGATTTTTAAGCCAGCAGAATATCGTAAGAAGTTTGATGAACTCCCGGTAAAGTATAAGAAGATTGTCAGAGCAGTTGATATTGTTGTACTGGTAGTGGTACTAGGAGCATTTGTTTACCCATTTCTTGAAAAACGGATTTAAGTCGAAATTACATTATTATACTTACAACAACCATGGCTGTCGAATTCATTGAGAACTACGACGACTTTGGCTCATTCTGGACTGCGCGTGTCCACAGCCCGACATCAGGGGGGATGGTCACCATCACCCCCTTTGAGCCACTCAACATGGTGGTTTCACACCAGACCAAGGGCAAAGCCCACGGCTTCGGTGTGATGTTCATGTCGGGCAAAAATCGGCGCACACTGCAAGTTGGCTCTCTCGGAGAGACAGAGACGTTTCTTCGCGAAATCAAACGTAAACTTGGAGCCAACTGGTTCTGGTCTCAGGACTAGGTATAATACGGACATTATGTCCCACAAAAACGGAAAATTTTTTTACTGAGAAACAGCATTCGGAACATACTAAGACAATATTATTTGATTCAGTTATAAATCCGGTTAACACTGGATGAAAGACTGAAAAAATGAGAGAACTTAAGGTATATTCTCGGAATTGGCTGTATCTTAACAGTCATAGGAGTCACAGAACGCTGAGCATAAGAACTTAGCAGAAGTGTGACATAATTTAACGCGGAAGGATGGGGCGTTATTTAGGTTATGTTGGCCTTAACAACCGAAGAAAAAGAGTTCATGAAGTTGAACACAGTAACTGCGAAGGAGGGGCAGTTAACCGGGGCGCTAACCGGAAAAAGGGGAGAAGCGTGAACGCCAGAGAGAATGGTATATCAACAGGTGAAAGGGAGTGTTGGTCGTTAATAATGCATAACGTAAATATGCCGATGGGTCGCGAGAAGACCAAGAGAACTATGAGATTAGCTATCAAGTAATTTTCGGAAAAGATGTGGGCACACATTTTTTCCGAAAACTGGTTTCCTTCTCCCTCTGGTCGAGAACCAACGGTCACGAAAACGTAACCTTTTTTGCATAGAGAATTAACGTTAAAAATGCCAGCACCTCTCAATTTGATTTACCCCGCTTTAATGAGGGTTCAAGAGGTCGGTTACAGGACAAAAATGACAGCAGAACAACTGAAACAAGCAGAGATACAACTCGTGACTGCGCTACAAACGCAGTTGCTCGAAGTTGCCCTTGAGATATCCTTTTACAGGGACACGTTTTACGAAAACTGGGAGGCCCAGAAAGAGTACCGGCGCGCAATCAAATACCTATACTACCTGTTGACACTATGAAAAAGGCATTGCGCCTTTTTCTATGTGTCATCACAGCATTACTACTCGGAGCACATCAACACTGGCAGGTTGCCGGTGTTGATGAGGTCAATCAGTGTTGCGTGTATCTCTTTCCGGGTGTAATGGACCTCGGCCAGCAACTGGTAAAGCACGTGGCGCTTAATCAGCTCGCAGCTGATTGGGTTGTTGTACTCAGAGATAAATCGCCCAACTGGGTCGTATCTTGTCCCCACCATTGGGGTCAACGCGTATGTTTGCAGTGAAAGTATGCGCGTTTCTGGGTTCCATGTGATGTTGCTGCAGCCGTAGAACGGCTCATACACTTGAGGCCCAAAATTGAGAGGCGAAGGTGCAGACATTGTTTTTCTTAAACAAGTGGAGACGGTAATTTTATATTCCGTTTTTAATTAGACATACCTCAACATACTTTTCACACTCATTCTGATTATGTCCCATCAAAAAAGCAGGCAATGGCTGTGCATTAATAACATTGTGCCGGATAATATATGGCTGTGTCATCACTTCATTGACGATAGTTATAACATCTCCGAAATATACAGTCTTATCTGAACAAGGGTATCTTCCGTTCCACTCTGAATCCGGAATCATAAATTGGTCATAAAAGCAAACATATAACTTTATACTTCCATGCGTATCGATAAGTCTAAGGTCATATTTAATTTGCTTTTTAACAGCTTCTAACTGTTCTGGGTGAAAAGGCATTTGTTATAGCTAAAGCTTAATACTTACTGAATTTTTACCCGTTGACCCTCCTTTCTTAGCAGGAGAAGAAAGTGTCACCCTTTTGTCAGTTACTCCTGTATTTACGGACTTAAGAAGAGCAGAAATATCGGCCGGGATGCTGGGAGGCTTCATCTCAACGCGGGGCTGAATAGCTGCCGCCGCGGGCTGAGGATTGGGTCTGCTAGGAAGCTTCACAGGAGACTTAATTGTCTGTGGGGCACGCTGAGGCTGAGGAGGAATCATTGAACTCATGAAGTTTGCAAGACCTGCCATTGGGTTCTCACCGCCCCGGGGTGCCATGGGAGGAGGCGCAACATTTGTACCACGCTGGTTAGTCTGTGACTGCATAGCTGCAGTAGCAAGTTGGCGAGCAATTTCAGGATTTGACTTGAGAACTTGGTCGAGATTAGGAATAGGTGACTTCTGTACCATCTGATTCGTCAGGTGAACCATGTACACCATCATACAAGTACGAATAGGAATGCGTACCAGAGGATGCATGCGTAGTTTGTCACCGTACAGGTCATATAGTTCCTCAAAATCCTCCTCCATATCACCAACCTTCATCTGAGCAGCCTCAGACAGGCCATCTAACTGAAGACCAAATGCCTTAACCATGCCTACATTCTTGGATGACCACTCAAGACCACCCATACCGGTCACAAACCACTCAGAAAACTGTTGTACAGACCTATCCATGTCTTTCTCCTTACGGATAAACTCCAGCTCCATCTCCATTTCCTCTAGAGAAGAGTCCATAGTAAATCTCTTACGCATAGGTACTCCCATCTTAGATAGACGGTCAAACTTGCGTAGAGTCTCGTACTTCTTCCGCTGAACATGCTCATCAGACATCCGGGTGTGAGACTGAGGCTGGACAAATGAATCAGCATTCATATTCTGTACACCGCTCCAGGTCTCAGTTTGTCCAACTGAATCCAGATTTGGCATAATATGGGGAGCAGTATCCTCCGTAAAGTTAGGGAGCTCAAATGTTTCAAAGTTCGGGAGAGCAGTATCTCCTCCACTACCACCTGTCATACTGGGATTTACAAGCATGTCGAGACCGATAATGTCCATTTGTTAGTTAGTGACGTAAGGGTTATGAAAACTTTAACGCATATTTTCCATGAACCAGAGACCTTGAAGAAAAGCATCCGCTAAGTCGTCTTTTTTGGGGTGTTTAAGCATATATTCCTTCCATTGAGCCGGTACCAAAGAAGTAGCATGAACAATTCCGGTTTTCTTGCGTCCTTTGTATGTCTTGGTTGCATCCTCTACTGTGACCATATTGGTTAACTTATGAATAGCTGAAACTCCTTTTGTTGAATACCCATGACATTCAAACCACATGTGCATCATTGCCTGCACGGCCATCATACGCTTATCGGGTTGTTGTTCAAAGATTACTTTATTAGAGCCATTCCAAATTGCAGTCCGGGATGTCAATGATGTGTTGATAAGCGGGGCCAGGTCAACTACGCTTCCTTGTTTGCATGATTTTACACATCGCTTCCAGACACGAGCAGTATAGTGAGAATAGAGAGCGTCTACTAGGGACTTCTTCGTTGTCCCCTCGATATGTAACTCCCCAGCTTCCTTCTTCAACGCCTCTAAGGTCTTCTGTGATAATGATGTCTTTGTACACGCCTTGCCCGCCTTCTTGTGGACAGAACACGCGTATTGTTCTTGTTGCTTCCAGTTTGCTGGTTTACGACATTTAAAACACTTAGGATTATCATGACCGGCTCCTTCTGCCATCACATCAATTAGGTCCCAATGTAAAATCCGGACATCTTTGCGTGAAGTTCCTTCTAGAATGCAAAAAGCAAGATTACGTAAGCCAACATCAAATGATACAAGCCTCATTAGTACTTGTATCATTAGAGTGTAAAAATGGATTTTAAAAGTATTTAGCAATAAATAATACAGGTGAGGCTAATGAGTCTTTTCATCTTGGCTCCAACTAACGCTGGACCGAGCGAGCCCTCGCCGTGTGGAGGGGATATGGCGCCCCGGCCAATGTCATCTCGCGAAGATATCCTACGCCAGCTGAATACGAGGGTAACCGTATCATACAATGTCTTTTATCAAACAAGACTTGACTTTGACGAGCTTGTTGTGCGCCTTTTATGGGATGCATTCAGCGACCCATATTCAATGGACTCATCAGCAAGGCAGACGTTTCTCCAGTCAACACCGGAGTATATCTCGGCCAAAGCAGAGCTTGAGAATACGCTCGTCAACTTCCACGACGCAGTCGCCATGCGCGATGGCTTCATACAAACATAAGCCGAAAGGCTATTTTTACTTTGGCTGTAAAGACTGAATATACAGTGCAACAAGCAAAGTCATAGAAGCATCAGTAGATGGGTCATGTGCTTTTTCAAGTGGTAGATGTTTTGCAAGCTCTTTCGTTTCCGGGTCAAGATGTTTCTTAATGCAATTATATGTTCCCTCTAACTTGGCTGTTCCACACTTACGTCTGCTTTGATGATTCCATAAAGCAATATCAATCACGTGCTTGGGTGGAGCATACTCAAATCCATACATTGCAGCTGCATTCTTTAGAGCATCAATATCACCGGTTCCTTTTACGATGATTAATGATTCTGCATAATGTTTCATAAAAGTTCCATACCAAGATGGAGGCTTGTGGTGGCTCTTGATATTCGGGTCATTTGCATATACCTTTAATCCTTCGTCCAGTGCTTCATTTCCCTCAGGAGATAAATGTGAAGGGAATGATTTCGCCCAAGAAAGACCAAGGGCATCCTCTAATTCATCTAGCTTTCGAGCAGTAGCCGGTTCAACAGTTGCATACTTTGAAATAGGGAAAGATACTTCACGTTTAGGTTTTGATAAGGTAACAAAAAATGCTCCGTTGTATGACCATGAGCCATCTTTAATTTTGGTAAGCAAAAAGCCACCTATTTCCCGCGATACGAAGAAAAAGTCTTCTGTCGGAGGAAATATATATTTTTGGTCTCCGGTATCGCCTAACACATGCCAGAACTCGCAGTCAAACACTAGTATCTTTGTTTGGCCGCTTGCTAAGAGGTCTAATTGTTTGTTATGGAATCTCATTGTATTTAGGCAGATGCTTTTAGAAGCTGAAGAAGAACAGTCTTAGAGTCACGCTTGCCGTAGGGAATACCCTTCTTGGAAAGAAGCTCGCGAAGCTCAGCAGATGTCTTATCCTGAAGGTCATCAACATCCTCCTTCACTTCAGGAACTGTAGGAACCTCAACACTGTCTACTACCTCAACATGCTTCTCCTCAATTACAGAAGCCCGGTCATCCTCTTCCTCCTCATCCGTATCAGGCTCAACGGGTGCAGGAACAAGGTGTGATGCAACAAAAGAAGAAAGGGAGCCAACAACAGACATCACCTTATTCTGCTGCCAGTACATGTATCCCACCATACCGGCAAGGACAAGAACCATAGTTGCAAGTACGAGGACGCTGACATTCAAGAAACTGCTCATTTGATGTTTGGAGAGACAAAACCTTCTTTCTTTAAACGTAAAAGGAATGCCCACTCCCGATGCATCGCAATTTACGCAATTGAAAAAATACTCTGCAATCAATACTGGCGATAAGGGACAGGTACAGCAGAAAACTATTACACATTTATATCAACCTGTACCGTCTGTTACACATCCTCTTGACTTTCTAGCTTCTTTTACAAATAAGTACACTCCTGAAAAGAAATTTACCCAAATTAATCACGTAACTGGATTACACTTTAAGCCCAAGACACCGGGTGGAAATAAGCACGGATTTACGCCTGGTATTCTTCCAACTGTTCTATGGAACTTTTCTTATGATTTTAATACTCCAGTTCTTCCACCTATACCCAGGACAGACGTTAATCGCATTGAAGTGACGCTATTGAATTACACAGCTGAATCTACTATCATATTGACAAATCCTAAATATAATTTTACAGGTTCAACGGTTGTTTCAAATCTTCTGAGTGGAGTAACTGTTAGTGTAAGTAAAAATACAATTGTTGTGACAACATCTGGTGCGGCTACCAGTACAACATTTACACTTGAGTTATCATCTCCGTTAGATACTGCATTTAGTTCAATCAGTCAATCGGGTTCCATAATCCCTCCAGCAAGTAGAACATTGGTATTGCCAGTTACAAGCTTGGCAGGAACATCTAGTGGAGCTCTTGATATTGCAAATGGACCATACGGAAAAATGATTGTTCGGTTCAGTGATGCTGATACAAACACACTATATACTACAACATTTGCCCTTGGTGGAGGTGGCAATCTAACTCCGGCAACATATACTCCTGTCATTGGAAGTTATATCCAATCTGTTACAATTACAACAAATACAGTTGTGGTTACAACTACAAATCCTGTGGGTGGAATACCATTTGGTCAAGTAATTGAGGCTGAAATTGATACGAATGATACATTCAATCCAACAAGCTATGCTCTAACTGGTTAAAACTCTTCGTCAAACCGGACAGTCATATCGGCCTGAGATAGTCCGACACCTGGCTTAGAGTATTCAGAAACCTTCTTCTCAAAGAAGTTAGTCTTACCTTCTAGTGAAATCAGCTCCATAAAATCAAACGGGTTTGTGGAATTGTAAATCTTCTTAATGCCAAGCTGAAGCGCCAGTCTGTCAGCTACAAACTGAATGTATTGCTGCATATCACGAGAGTTCATTCCGATTAAAGAGCATGGAAGTGAGTCCGTAATAAATGCTGACTCAATCCGAACAGCATCACAAATGATAGTCCCAATCTCATCTGATGTTAGCTTGTTCTCCATCTTGTGATACAAGGCAACTGCAAACTCAGTGTGCAAACCCTCATCCCGAGAGATTAGCTCGTTGGAAAATGTCAGACCGGGAAGTAGGCCACGTTTCTTGAGCCAGTAGATTGCACAGAAGCTTCCGGAGAAGAAAATGCCTTCAACGCAAGCAAAGGCTACTAGACGAGTCGCATATGAACGCTGGTCATCCATCCAGTTGAGAGCCCACTTTGCTTTTTCAGCAATGCTTGGGATCGTATCAATAGCCCGGAAGAGCATCTTTTGCTCATCCTTATCCTTCACATACTGGTCAATAAGCAAAGAGTAAGTCTCGGACTGTCCGGTTAGAATTCCGTTAAACAAACCAGTGTGAAGTTTAGGTTCATTAAAACAATACGTTGGACTATCTACATTAGTATCAATTACACATACAACTTTTAGCAGTCGTTTATTTTGAACTATTTCATCTGTAGTATTGAGCTTGAGTCTTTTAGGAGCAAACCCGAGTTTTACGAGATTATTTACGTAATACTGTGTTATATATAGACAGTATACTGGTTGACAGTCGTAGTCCTTTACTCCCCCATTTCCATCTGGAAGTGGTCGCATACAATGATCTCTTACACACTTGATAGATGATCCACAGCTTAAAGAGGTTAGAATTAACTGTACGTTTTTTATGAATTCATAATTAATACTTGTATATTGAATCGCGGTGTAATTCTTATCAGATTTACTTATACAAGCATCAGCATCAAATAATCCGGCTAACCATTTTAGTTTTGTATCAATTGAATAGTTTAGTGGTGCATAAAACTTATCCTTGTTAATTTTTCCAGTTAGATAACATTGGATCTTTCCACTCGTGCTTGAAATAGAATAACTTGATTTTTCAAAGTCATTTAGCAAGGCCTTCTTTTTAGGATCATAAAGATATATTACAGGATATTTATTAGAATAAGTTCCATCTCCGCAAAAGAAGCCATGGGTATAAGGGTTTAGGAATACATCTGGATCTTCTACGTCAACTGTCGGATATTCAAAATCAGACAAGACATCTCCTTTCTTTAGATTCTTTGTGAATACTCGTTCTTCTTTACACGATTCCGGGTGGTTTTGATTTCCTACTCGAATCAACCATTTGTGACCATCGGTACAGTCAAGTTCCATTCCATTATTTAGAATTACTTTGAAGAGTCTTGCCGACTCACTGGTCTTTAAAACTTTTACATCAGAAAACTCCTTTCCATTCCAAACATTTACATTCTTATTTTCGAGATCCACTATGTTAAAGTAACCTTTATCAGTAAGAATTTTGGTATAGGGTGCAACACAATGAATTCCTTCCATGGCATTCTGCATGCCGTAGAATAGGCGAGCAATTGGGGACTGAACCTCAACCTGGAATCGAGAGGCCAGATTTTCCTGGACAATGCCATCGGAACCGGCAAAGAAGGCTAGAACGTTCTTGATGAAATGACGTTCGTCCTTGCTTAGTTTCTCCCAATCCTCCTTATCTTTGCTGAAATCAATTTCTTCGACAGCCCAGAAAGTTCCTACTGCTTTCTTGTATAGTTTGTATAGGTCCTGCTCTGAGTCCTTAATAGGAAACAAAGTATAACGCTCACCAAGAGTTGTCGCAGATGAGTCAAATAGAGGCTCCATATTCTGAGGGCGAGGAAATGAATTAAATACTTCCATCTTATTCAATATAAGAAATGAGTGGTCCAAATCCATTTTCAACAGCAGATGCTCCTCAGCATAACTTAGTATCAAAGATTGTTGGTAGTGGACCATATCACGTAGCCGTTGACTTGGTAGATGTGGATACTGCTTATGCTATTCAGCTTGGTTCTGCAGCGGACCCTGTTCAGCAAGAGTATGTTACTCAAATTGGAACGGCATCTAACCCAGTGGATTCTATTTATGTAAGAAACATCTATCCTCCTCCCGGAGCACTAGAGAATGCAATCGGGGGGACTGGTATTGATATTGAGTATACAACTGTCGGTCCAGTTGTCTCTGCTTTGGTTGCAGCTGGTGATGGTATTGCTCTGAATGTTGATGAGAACAGGGTAATTAATGTCAGCACTACTTTAACATTAATAAATGGCCCGGGTATTGAGATTACCCCATTTGTTGATGAGAATAACCCGAATGGTCTGATTATTAGTGCTACTGGAGGAGGAGGTGGAACTGGAAGTACCTCAATTCCTGAAGGGGAGATTGTGATTGGTGATGGTGTAGCGGGACTGACATCATCTCCAAATGTATTTTTTGACAGTGCAGCTCAGCTGTTCTATATCCCGGGAACGATTGTTAATACGGTCGGGGAAGCTGGAGTTCTTCGGATGAATACTGGAGGACCTGCTGGTGATGCTTACATCGAATCTGGATTTGAAGATGTCCAAAATTCCAGAAACATGCTTAATATTTCATATATAGGGGGGACTGCAGACCCAACTGTTACAATTGATACATTTGACTCATTTGTTGGAATCAACAAGTCTGGTCCAACTGCTGCACTAGACGTGATTGGTCAAGCTGTTGTTACATATAATGCAGGTAGTGGAGCAACATCGACTATATATACTACAGTATCCGGAGGTACTGGACCGACTGGTAATATTACACTACAGGCTGGTATCACATATATTATGTATGTATGGGGAGCTGGCGGCGCTGCAAATGGTGGTATTGGCGGTGCTGGTGGATATGCAGAATATCAGGTAACGCCTAGCACAGCTACTGTTCTTTCTTGGGGTGCCAATTATGGAGGAGCAAGTGGTGGTGGTAATGCTTTAGTGGGGAACATTGGTGCATCAACCTTTATTGTTCCCGGTGGTGGTGCTGGGGGTATGTCAGGTGGTACTGGCGGTGGAGGTGGAGAGACACTCGGAGGTCAGCCAACCCCAGAAGGAGGTAGACGTGGAGGTAATGGGCCGGCACAAGCAACATATGATGATAACCGTGCTTGGAGATATACTACAGTTCGTGGTACAATCGGTGGAAGTGGAGATATATTCAATGAAGGAACAATTGATGGTCTTACGGCTACTGTTCAAGGAACTTTAGTTGTAAATCTAGCAAATCCCCCGGTTAGTATTAGTATTAATACCCCAACACCGGGTGTAACATACACAATTGCAGCTGGCACTACGATGACATTTATAACAAATGGTACGGTGTTCAATGGAGCTACATTCTCATCACCAGCTGGCGAGGTATTTCCACTAAGTCAAGTTACAGGTTATATCGTCAACGATGTTGGAGAACTGCCTTCTACTACCTATACATCAGTCGCACTATATGCAGATTGGCCGAACACTACATCACCAGTATTTCCGAGTGGCTTCGTTGATACGGGTATGACAGGAATTACGTATGCTGCTGGAGATGTAAGCTGGACTGGTGGCGTAATTACATATGTTCCCGGAACAACCTTCTATCTATATTTTAGTGCTGCAACAGACGATACAACTGGAGAGATAATAACTGTAAATAGTGGTGCTAGTATGCATATAAGTGCACCATTTAATTTTTTAACAGGTGTAACTCTTAGTACTACAGGAACTGGGTATCTACCCAATGGTTCTAAGATAGATGTAGCAAGTAGGCAATTCAAGAATACTGGCGCTGTTTCTGCTACTTATACTGGTGCTCCATATGGCGGTGGAGGAGGCCCTGGGGGTGGTTCACCAGCACTAGTTGCCGGAGTTACTGGAATGACATATGGTACATCTGGAAATGAGTTTGCGGGTGGTGGCGGAGGACAATACCAACATAGTGGTAGTCTCGCCGTTCTTCAAGTTGAGCCGGGAGTTGCAAACCGTTCCTATGTAAATACATTTAATCGGAACGGAGCTTTTGGTGCCGGAGGAACAGCTGGTGCTGGTGGAACACAGTATCTAATTTTGCAGACAAAAACAGATACCGGTGTAATTCCACCGGCACTAACAGTGAATGGAAATTTGGAAGTAGACAATGGCGATATGTTTACAAACCAGGGCATTCGGGGAAGATTTATTTCTGTTAGAGCTTCAGATGCTCCAGCTGGTGACGTAATAAACGGAATTCCGACTAAAAATGGAGGAAAAATGATGTGGAATGTACTTTCTCCTGGTACAGGAAGAACAGAGTTATTGAATGCATGGGGCACTGCTGCTGCGAATGGGTTTGGCTTTTTTGCAGGTCAGAACGGTGCAACTGCCACAGGTCCAACTGGTCCTATATATAACTTAGGATCGTGGGATGTATCTGGACTAGTTGTCAATGGTACTGTTATGGGAACGGATGTGATAGCAAGTTCAGATATTCGCACGAAAGAAAATATTGTAACAGTTGATTCTGCTTTAGACCGGGTGCTCAAAATGCGTGGAGTATTCTTCGAGAGAAAGGCTGAGCCTGGGGAAAGACGTGTAGGTGTCATTGCCCAGGAAGTTGAAGAAGTATTACCAGAAGTTGTATACACTGATGCAGATGGAATCAAATCTGTCTCGTATGGAAGCATGGTTGGTCTGCTTATTGAAGCCATTAAGGAACAGCAAGAGATTATTGAGAAGCTTCAGATATAATGCCAAGTGAATATAATACTTCCATTGAGACCCGAATTACCGGAAGAACCGCCACCCTGTCCTCCTGCAGAACTGCCTCCTCCTCCTCCTCCGCTCCCCCCAGCTCCAGCTGAACCACCTGCTGCTGGATTATATTGATTTGCACCTACTCCACTATTTCCAGCAGTTGCTGAACCACCTGGCCCAGCTGTACTAACAGTTCCGCCTGCACCACCAGCTCCTCCATCGCCAGCAGTGGTTGCCCTAGCATATCCACCGCCACTACCACCTGCACCTCCATTTGCAGTTAGTGTAAAACTGGAATATGTAACAGTTCCAGCAGTTCCAGCAGTTCCAGCAGTTCCTGGTTTACCAGTTACAGTTCCAGCACTTCCACTGCCGCCATTACCACCTGCACCTCCGGTCGGAAATATCACACCTATGTTATTTCCCGGTGTTGCGGGGACTCTTACAGCACTATTAACCGCTCCTCCTCCTCCACCACCTCCAGCTCCTCCTGACTGATTATTACTGCCAACTGAATATCCTCCACCATTTCCTCCGCTTCCTCCACCACCACCTGTTATTTGTACAGTAAAAGCAATAACATTCGGTGGAACTGTGACAGATGTTGTTCCTGCTGGAACAGTGTATGGTGCATTTGTTGGGTTATACGAGTATTGACCAAAAAAATCGCTAAGTGAAAAATTTCCATTTGCTGGAATAGTTGTTCCGGTAGAAGGATTTACTGGAGTCCAGCGCTGTTTACCCCGTAGTCCATTCATGCTCTGTGGAGATACACTATAAGCTGTACATACCGTAGATAGTTTTAAATTAGTTGAAGCAAATGCCATCTTACTCAAATCTTAGAAACTAACTTGTGAATGCTCAACGATGAAACTCCAGATGCATCAGATACTGATTTCATTTGAGTCTTTGTCCGGAAGCCCATTACATATGCTACAACTCCGGCAACAATCGTCTTAGGGGTATGTTCAAACTCATCTTCCGACTTGGTGGAAATATCAAGCAGGAGTTGAAAGATTCTATCACGCTGCTTATCGTTCAGTGAAAGCGAGGCACACAATCGTTCTGCAATTCCCAACTGGGTTTGGAGAACGGTATTCTCTGTTACCGTAAATCTGGAAACGGCTTTACAGAGTGAGCGAATGCTTACCCGGAATAGGTCGGCAATTTCTTCATGTGTACGTGAAGCATTGTTCTGACGGCACGCAACATATACGGCGGCACCCATGAGTGCACGGCGTGTTTCTCCCCGGACTTTTTGGGCATCATCCATTGCTTTGTAGAGGCCGCACGCGTCCATAAAGACTGATTTGGGAAGATTATGGTTTGTGCATGTTGATTGAATATTATCGAAAATTCCCATCCAAGACCGTTCAGAGTTGGATGATAATGACCACGTAGATAGGCGCTGTAGTTCCTTCATTCTCGTATTTGTAGATGCAATGCCTCGGAATGATATTACAGACCCGTATGAGGATTCTGGGAGCAAGTCGGATGTTGAAAACCCGGTACGTCCTTTCTCTTCTTTTCCGTCGTCATAATTACGCCATTCGGCTCCTTCATCAATAAATCGGTCTCCAATAGAGCCACATAGTTCACATACATATTCCCCATCATCAACTACGAATGAATGTTCGCACATGATTCTTGGTGTTTTCTGTCTAGACTTTAATTCGCTTCCGTTTTACGCATCACTTACCATGGACTGCATTAGCATGGTCAGTAGAATGCGCAGATGCTGTTGTTACCTTTTTAGATTGTTTCTTCTCTTCCTTTTCAGCCTTTTTTTCATCTTCAGTGACCGGCGTATAGGAAAGGTTCATATCAACGATTGAACCATATTTGGGAAATATCTTTGAGAATACGTCTTCGAAAAATTTTGCCTGAAGAAACTTTAGTTTCTCAGTGAGGTCATCTAAGAATAGGAACAAAGCAATCACGAAGAAAATTCCAGAAATCCAATTATCAACAGCTAGTTCATTGTGCTTTGATGTCGGAAAGAAGGGAGGAATTAGTTCAGTAACTTCAGATGCCCAGTAACCGAAAATAGCAATCATCATAGTCTCAACTGAAACATCTGCCATTTGATAGAGTGAAGACCGGGCTTTCCAGGCATCGTCAAACTCATCGAAGATGTAATAAAACACGTAAGAGATGAATGCACCGTATGCTGTATGTATTATTGCTAAAATAGCAGCATTTCCAGTTATTGCAAGTCTTTCAATTGCCTTAGTCATTTATATAGTAGTTCACTAATTATCCTCGCTAGGTTTCGGTATGGGTACATGAGTAAGATATGTATATGCCCGGGCTACCAGTGGGTATAGGATGCATGCAGCAAGAGGAACGCCAATAAAAATCTTCCAATCGGATAGGAAAAGTTCAGTTCCCTTGCTGATATAGTCTACTGTAAGACCTCTTAGTTTTGTTAGAGCTTCTCCTGATTTTTTTGCTACAACTGAATATACCGCATCGACAACTGCTATTGCAGCATAAAATAGGACAAGTATAAATCCGGAAATTAAGGCAAAGTAAAAAAGAAACCCTTGGATAGAATATCCAGTAACAAAGGATAGTACAACAGCAACTACCATAAAAACAGTTAATATCTTAAGAATATCAACGAATGCAAAGAAATCTCTTTGAACACTACGAAAGTCAGACAGAATGCCCATTTATTATTCGGTCAATAAATTTAATTCATGAAGGTCGGGTCATACACCTGAGGGCGATAATTTGTCACGAGCATAGGTTTTCCAAGGTCCTTGGTTTTTACCGGCTTTAGCCAGGAGATAAGCAGATACTTTTCTTCAACATGCCAAACCCAGAAACCGTGCTTTAATAATTCACCCATTAGGTAATCTACCGCGTCTTTGAAGTTATATAATGGGTAACCAAACACGAATGATGGAACTTCAAATAGGATATACGGGGCATTTGCATTCATAATAGCCTGCTGACGCACTTTGCCTTCAATTTGTGCTATGACCGGCTTCATAGCAGACATCTTATAAAGTCTGCGTTCTTCTTGCTCATCCCAAACTTCTCTGGCTTTCATCATGGTAAAGTTCTCTTATTAAATGCCACCATTTCGTATTTTGGCTTTGGGCGGTGGAGGTACAAAAGGATTTCTCCAGATAGGAGCCTTACATGAATTAGAAGCACAAGTAGGCAATTTGTCAAAGTACTTTTCGAAAGGAGTATATGGATGTTCTATTGGTTCGGTTCTTGCTACCGGGATTGCATTTGGATTGAATACAGCTCAAATGGAACGACTATCAAAGAAATGCTTGAACTTTTTATTTGTGTTTGAAAATTTGAACTTAACGTCGCTTACTAATGCTGGAGTCAAGAAAGGTGTTGTAAGCATGGACTCATTTGAGAAACATCTTCTGGGAGCATTTGATTCCGAAGGACTTGATTTGCGTAATAAGGTATTAAGAGACGCACACATTCCTTTAAGTGTACTTGCCTCTAATATGTCAAGGGGGATTCCAACCATATTTAAGGGAGATATACCAATTTTACCGGCTTTAAAAGCATCATGTTGTATTCCGTTCTTGTTTCATCCACAAGTTATTGGAAAAAGTGTATATCTCGACGGAGGGATGATTACAAATGAACTGCACAAACTTATACCGAAAGAGGAGAAAGCAGAAACTCTTTCCATATATTTGATTCATTCAAGCCCACATGTAACACCAGACAACCTAGAAAGAATTTCAATGAGTGAATTTGCATATAAATTATATAAGTCTGCATGTCTGTATCAACACTCACAGAATGATGACCCAAATATCTTACGCTTGTATTATGCTGCCGGTTCCGGATTTACTGATAAAAATGATGAGGAAAAAGAAGAAATGATTTCTACTGGCCGATGCTTAATGAGAGGTTTTCTCTCCAAGCGTTCCCGTTAAGAAAGCATCAAATGTAGCAGGGTCAGGAATGCCTTGTAATTTGAACACCTTGGTTGTTATTTCTACCTTGAAGGTTGGATATTCCTTTACGTTATAAAGAGAAGCCTTACCCTTATCGGCTTCTGCATTAATCTCTTCAAAAATGATTGTTTTACCTCCATATTTGACTGGAGTATTCTTCATCATTTGCTTGAATGCCTTCCAGGGTTTCCAGGCTTTTCTAGACCATGGACACCAAGATGTATAGAAGAACATAAATCGGGCCTGGTCTTCATCTAATCCATTGTGTTCGATTGGTGGGTCTTCGATAATGAACTTGCTAGCCGGGTAGTAGCCGGCAATTAAGCGGTAACTGGCAATAACAATCACAAAAGTTACGACCACAATAATAACCGTTGCATAGATTTCATTCATCCTTACGAAATGACGGGTATAAAAGTTTAGCATCTTTACGTTCTTGAGCAAACCATTCCCGGTAGGCTACTTCGGGTGATATACCTTTGCTGATGATGGCGTATGCGATGTTATAGGTTTGTCGTTCTGGTTCGTATGGCTTAGGCATGAGCTTGAACCATTTCCCCTGTATACGAATTGCTGGAACCATTTTGCCAGTGATTTGGGTTTGGATAGCTGATTCCATTCTTTGAATGTATATGTGTTGCTCATAGATAAATTACATCTTGAGCAGATTGGAATCAAATTTTCTAGAATTGTGTCACCTCCTTTAGACTCAGGAATATCATGGCCGCATTGGAAATCAAATACGGTCATTTTGTTTTCGCACCAATTTGTAGCGCACTTCCCGGTATATTGTTTGCCACATTGCTTCAGCCATACTTGTTCGCGCAAAGCTTTTGGAATTTTGGCTTTAATCATTATATAAGTAATACAGCAGTGTGTAAAATGGAAATATATAATGACAATAAGGAGAATATCAAAATGGACGAAGGATATCAGCGCTATATGCGTCTCCATGCGATTGTACAAGAAATTAACAGCAATCCGATTAGTCAGACTGCTGATTGGTACACTGAACACAATGAGTTACTACACTTTTATCATAACCACTTCAATAGTGGATTTGCCGGTCTCCACCAGGAGATTACGGATATAGCATTTCGTGCAAACTGTGCAAAGCTTGATATACTGATTAATAAACTAATGAAGGAGTTCGACTCCTATCATTGGTTCAGTGTGTACGACTATCTTGAGTTCAACAAGACTGCAATTGCGGTTGTGGATGCTGTTTTCGCAGCAATCGAGATGTCTACCGAAGACGACGAGACTATAAATATGTTTGCGGGTCTTTCTATTTAGGCAGGGAACCCTACAAGCCCGGCTCCAATACCAAATCCAGCACCTGTGCGAGCGGAAGCACCCACAGAAGGCGCATATACATCGAGGACAGCAAACGTTGCCATCGCGGTGAGAGAAATCATACCGATTTCATTAATTTTTAGCTTTCCGGAAAAGAAATACGCAGCAAGGGCAACTGCTATACCCTCGAATGCATACTTAATTAGTCGAGTCATGAGGTCGGACATATCGGGCATCATTGATGGTACGCTTGCTTCCTTTGTATGTGACATTTTATATTCTAGGAACGAAGAAAAGTGGATGACTATTATAACTTTTCATGTAACTGTTGACCCCGATGTTATTGAAACATACAATATTTATAACGCCGGAGAAAGGCAGATAGACTTCTATATTATGTGTTACCTAAACTCGCCAGATGGCTGGTCTCAAGATGGGTACTTTTTCGAGCCAACTGAAAAGCTCAAAGCACGTGTGTGGATTCGGTTATCGATGTCAAAGACTATTGAGAAGATTTGCGGGCTGCCTTCTATGTTATCTTGCGCAACACTTAGTGGAAGGGACATGTATCTCTGTGCTGAACGATGGTTTGGTGGAGCCAAAGAAAGTGGACTCAGCCTACAAGATTATCGGCAATATATGGTATCACATGAGATGGGACACATTCTTGGAAAAAAGCATAAGAAATGTCCTGGGAAGGGAAAGTCAGCCCCTATCATGCTTCAGCAGACACTTGGTATCGGAAAATGTATTCCTAACACAAATGTAAAGAGATGATTGAAAAAGACACAATGGTCACCGTGTTTGGTGTTATTCTTTTAGCAATATCATATGGTCTCAGCTCTTCGTATATTCTCAAACAAGATGCGGATTGGAAGATAGCTGGGTCTGCTGTTCCATTTGGAATGAACATGATTGTTCTGCTATATATTGCGTTTGGTCTGTTCAGTGTTTCTAAACTTTCAACTGCTGTAAAAGTTGTAATTATTTTGATTTTCATTACACTGTCATATGTTGAAATTTACTTCATGTACGAGAAACCTGCTACACGATATGGTATTCCCTTTTCTTGGTTTGTTGTGACTGCTTCTACTATTGCCCGGTTATACTTTATAGTTTCGTTGCATTGCGACTTGACTAAAACCTTTTTTGTATACGTTGCTCAAAGCATAGTAGAACCGAACAAAGCTGTCTTTCCAGCGGCAGCATTGGATGTTGTTCAGCCAAACTGGGACAAGGCATATAGTACCTTTGAATCGGCATTGAGAAAGACTCAGTTATCTCCTGATGAACGTTTGGAGCAAATTAATAAGTTCCGGGCGGCTTGGGGTAAGCCTCCTAAGGATGTTGTCATGACAGGCGGAAGACGGCGTTAAAAAGTCACTTTCAGGCATCGAGGTATATAGTAATAAAAATGCCAACGGAAGGAACTCCTGCTCAGAATGTTGGACCGCTAGATGCTCGCCGTGAGCTTCTCCCCAAGGAGGAGGATGGTATGGTGATTGATTACCTCGAGGAGGACCCGGAGATTCCCACGCAGCGTTATGCTATCATGTCTTTCATCTCTCCTGAGAAGGTCATCAAGCAGAAGGAAATGTTCTACTACGAGCGTTTCCTGACTTGGCTGGATTATGATTGGAAGGTGACGGGTCTTGAGGGATTTATGGCTTTTGTTGGCAAGAAGTATTCTCTCAAGATTGAGGACCTAATGAATGATATGAATGAGTTCCGCAAGGTTCACAATGACGAGGTGAGCAAGTCTGATATCCAGGAGAAGTATCAGGTGTTCCTCATGAAGCACGAGAAGGATTTGGATACTGAGTTTACGGAGAAGGTTGAGTTCCGTACTAATGTGCGTGGTGTGAAGGTTCGTCGTGTGTTTGCAAATCTTGAGGAGGCTCAGATGTTCACCAAGGTTCTTCAGCGCAAGTATCCTCGCGACAATCTGTATATCGGCAAGGTTGGTTGCTGGCTACCTTGGGACCCTTCTGAGAACGTGGTACAGGAGGTTGAGTATGCGGAGAAGGAGCTGAACGAGATGATGCGCAAGTACAAGGAGAACGAGGTGAACAAGGATATCTTCTTTGATGAGCGCAAGAATGAGAAGATTGAGGATCAGAAGAAAGAGAATGCTCGTCGCCGGGCTGCTGCACTTGCTGATAAGGAGAAAGAATCTGCTGTTGCAATCCTAGATACCCCCCCTGTTCACCCTACTGAGGGCGCAATTCGGGAGTAAAACGTAAATAACTGTCGGCTGAATTGAGTCAGATGGAAGTTCTTTTGCATCTTTGTTGATTATAGAGTTCATTTTGTAATGTTTTTGAATACATTAAGGTCCCTTCTTTACCCATACTTGGGGACCTGCATTTCTCTTCTGCACCTTTGCTGGGTCAAAGTCATCTCCGGCTAACATTGTTGAGCTAAATGGTTGGTTGTTTGTCCAGAGAGAATCATCGCATAATCTGAATGCTGGGTGGTCTGATGCTTTATACCAGAATACTTGGTCATCTAGTTTGTTTGATTGAACACCATTAGCAATGACAAGGCACTCGTAGTTTTCTGTACATTGGTCCATGAACTGACAGAACATTTCAAATGTTGGAAACATACCTGCATAGTTATCGTAGATTCTCTTTCTGTTTGTGATGTTATTCTCGCGCAGAATGAATACAAAATCTATATTTGTTCTTAAGTTTGGCGTAATACCCAGTGGGTACTGCATAGTAATCATTGTTACCATATCAATATGACGACCATTCATGAATACATACCGAGTAGACTCTTCATTAATCCATGACTTATCATACAAGCAGTCATCTAGAATCAGAAATGCACGAGGGTCTGAATTAGAGTTTCCACCGTGAGATTTTTTATCCTGATTTCTTTGCTGTTTGACTGCAAACTGACGCTTGATAGCATTCATCACAATTCCGGGATTGTACTTATCATGAATAAGCTTAGAAGGAACCATATCTTGAAAGAAAGGATTGGCGACCTCTGTTCCTGAAATTACAGTTCCTACTGGGAAGCATGCCCGGGTATTTGCAAGAATATCTCGAACCAAGAAGGATTTTCCAGTATCCTTCTTTCCGATTAACACAATCATGGGAGATTTACGCGAGTCAATCTCACATCTATCGACTATAGTTTGAATGTTGAACTTTTTGATTTGAAAATTCATCGCGTGAAGTTTCCTATATTGATTTAGGAGATGGATTATAATTGGAAAAATGAAGCGTAAGCAGACATCAGAGTTACGGACCAATCCGGTGGCATTGACAGTCAGTAGGACTCCGTACAAAGATAGCCTGTGGACGGTAATAAATCCTCAACCATTTTTTCCTCCCATAGAGTGTCTGTTTAAGACGAACTCATTAGAACGTGTGCAGGATTATGGTATCAAGCTGAATGATTCTATGGTATTTATGAAAGAAGGAACAGCTATTCTTGCTTCTGGTCGTGGTATACATGTTCATCCAAAGATTACTATGCTTTTAAGTCCATTTAAGTGTATGAAGGGTGAGTTTGGTACGTTTGGATTACCTATGCTTTCTGAGCATGCACGTGAGACTCAATCCAAACTTCAGAGTTATAACACAGCAGGGTATGTTGGGTCTATTCTTTCAGTAGCCTTGTCTCAATCCGGGTGTCAGCATTTTCCAGAAGTGGTTGGTGTCTTTACAGGAACAGCAATGACTCATACAATTGATATTTCAGATGACTACGAAGAGTTATCAGAACGTCCTTGGTTTTCTCAAAATATTGGTAAGACGTTTGAACTTCGTCTTGATGAACATAACGGGACACCTATTGAGTACACACGCAGTGCACGTATTTCACTTCAGCTGGGAGAAGATGCTGATTTGGGCGAAGTTGAAGAACTTGTTGCCATTCATGCTGAGGCAACAGCTGCGGAAATGACGCCTGTATTCCGGGAAGAGGAGGTTGATGATGAGACTGAATCAACATCTGATGTTTCAACATCATATATCTTTGCTATTGAATCCATGGCATCATCATTTGATGAAAGCATTGATGAAGAGGAAGAGGAAGATGAACCCTTTGCTTGGGCAACATTTAAGAATGTTCCGGTTCAAATGACAGTTATGGAAAAGCTCGAAGGAACTTTCTATGAACTATTGAAAACAAATCCAGAACCAGAGAAACATTTTGCATGGATAGCTCAAATCATTTTTGCACTTGCCTATGCTCAGCGAAACTTTGCTTTTACTCACAATGACCTACATGGGAATAATATCATGTTCAAGAAGACTGATAAGGAGTTTTTATATTACTTCCATGCAGGGGTAACCTACAAGGTACCAACATATGGATATCTGATGAAGATTATTGATTTTGATAGAGGAATTGGTTCAATCAAGTTACCGGGAATGAAGGAGGCTAAACTGTTTATGAGTGACCAATTTGCAGTATCTGAAGAAGCTGGGGGTCAATACAATTGTGCGCCGTTCATGAGTGAGAAACACAAGGTAATCAAACCCAACCCATCTTTTGATTTAGCAAGATTGGCGACTTCCTTATTTTGGGATTTGTTTCCGAATGGTCCTAAGTATGACGAGTACCAGGAGCAGCCGTTGTTCAAGTTATTCATTAAGTGGATGACCTTAGAAGATAATTCAAGCATCCTATTTTTCAAGAAGAATCCTAAGGTTGACCGTTATGTTGGGTTTTCATTGTACAAAGCAATTGCTAGATTCTGCAAGGATTCAATTCCACGAAAGGAGATTTCTGAACTGAGGTGTTTTATTGGTGATGCAATGCCCGGGGAATCCTGCTTGATTATTGATGTTTAATGCTTTTCTTGAAGGTAGCTCCGTAAAGTCTATACAACTCAAACACAATTGCAATAACAGTAGCAAATAGAAAAAACCATTTATATTGATGTTCGATTTCATACACCATAATGTAAATGTTTACACCGATGCTTACTAAGCATAGCAGTATAATCAACTTGTCTACCCAATTCATTTATATTTAATAAGTATAAGATAAACGTTTACAGTCTTATTTTGGATTAGTTCATTGCTTTTTATCGGATTATCCTTTTATCTACTGCGTTCCAAAGGAGGAAGTCCATTATTTTATGCTCAAATTTTTGCCGGGTGTGCTATGTTTGCAACTAGCAAGATTGGGCGTACATTCTTGGGGTTGGAGAATTAAAACGTCGGAACCCCTACAAACATTTCTTGAGAAGGTGCTGTTGTTTCAGTAGCAACAGCCTTTACTGCTTCAACGACAGCTTCAGGTGATGAAACCGTATATGCGATTCCACCACTCAGAAGACCACCCAGCACAGTTAGCTTTGAAGCCGCAAACCAGTCAATAGTTTCACCCTTAAACCGACGGTCCAGGGCATATAGAATAAAGCAAATTAGAGCAACTGCAACTGCAATGTATAAAGGCATCATTTGTTGTCAAACAATGTGAATCTTTACAGATTTAGAACGAGGCCATCTCCTTCTGCCTTGGATTCAAGTTCTGACATTAGGTCGACTTCGGGAATCTGAACTTCCTTAACTTCCTCCGGCTTCATTTGTTCATCAAGGTCTGTAAAAGATAGCTTGTCATCATCTTCTTCTTCGGGCTTCTCCACAAATGATAGCGATCGAGGTCTGTTCTCCTCTTCATCAGATTCTTCCTCCTCAGGAAGGTCCTCGAAGATAACAGACTTCGAGGCAGGAGGAGGAGCAGGCCTATCCTCTGCAGGTGGTTCACTAAAGTATGACTTAGCAATGATTTCCCAAGGTAAAAATGAGCGAACAACATCATCAATAGTCTTGTAGATTACTTGTTCAATCTCTTGCCGGTTCTTTGCCTGTTGTTCAGAGGGAACACCAGTTGTCTTGAAAAGGTATGCTACTTGCCATAGCTTTCTAGCAGAGTGCTTGTATAGTTCGTGAATGAACTTCGTTACGTTGGGGCGTTCAAATTCAACACGGACCTGTGATGATGCCCCACGATACTGAAGAGCGGCAAAGGACTTCATATACGCAAGGAATACGCCCATCAGAAGGTCATCCATGTATGCGCACTTGGATACCTTTAGGACACGCTCGACTTCTTCTGCTAGGGTGTTGTCTGACCAATCGGGAATCTTGGTGACCATATTCTGGAATGTTCGGAGGATTTCGTCTAGCTGCTTGTTGCGTTCGCACAGTTGCTTAGCGCTATCGTGGATGCTCCAAAAACCCTCTGCAAGACGGGGTACAAGAAGAGTTGCTAGATGTTCACGGAGTTGGACCTTTGCTACTTCGGTTTCACTCATTTGTAAAGAAAAACGGATTTGATTATAGATAAATTTAACATATTACAACAGTATGATGGTTCACATCCACTTTTATTACAAGCAGCAAAACGTTAGTGGCGGCGACCCGGAAGAACCCGGTACCCTGGCCATCTCTGATGAGCTATAAGCACACAGTATTGCTAAACTATACATACTTCGGGCCATACAAGGCCCCTTTTTCTATTCGAAAAGAACAATTTTTCTGTAAAAACGGATTGTTTGACTTTTATCGTAATTATTATCATCAAATACATCATGGCTTCCACACTCCAGCAGCAGCATAAGGCGTTACTCGATAACGCTATCAAGCAGCGCGACAACGCTATCAAGCAGGTCGAACTGTTTGATACTATCATTGCATCCCTGTCCCCCGAGGGCAAGGAGGTTGAGACCAAGAAGACTGATGATAAGAAGACGCCCCCCCAGAAGCTGAACAAGCAGCTGGAGACGGCACAGGAAAAGCTCACCAAGCTCAACGCAAAGATTGCGGAGGGCAAGAGCAAGACCAAGGACAAGGACGAGGAGAACAAGACAAAGTTTGAGGAGGTAATCTCCAAGATTAACGAGAATATTGCCGAGGCCGAAGCCAAGGAGGCCAAGAAGGCCGAGCCCAAGCCCGCGAAGGCGGCGGCAAAGAAGCCCGCGAAGGCGGCAGAGGAGGCGGAGAAGCCTGCTCCGGCTGAGGAGAAGTCCGAGGCCAAAAAGCACGTCCCGCGCATCACGCCGGCCATGACCACAAAGCTCAAGGAGGCTTTTGAGGCAGTCCGCGCTGACTGGGATGACAAATACAAGAAGGAGTTTGTGACGCAGGTCAACTCTCTTTCTGACAAGCAGTTTGGCGACATGATCCTCGAGGGGCACATGTCCCACTTTGCCAGCAAGCATGCACCTTCCGCCGCTAGCGGAGGTGGCTGTGGTGGCGGTCCCTCTCCTAAGTCACTGACAGTGGCTGAGCTCGTCAAGCAGAACAAGAACCTGAAGCAGGTGTCCGCTGGAGTTTTCCAGCACAAGACAACTGGCGAGATGGTGACGGGTCCCGCAGAGGAGGCAGACGAGGAGTTAGAGGAAAAGGACCACGACGATGTGACCTACATGGTCGGGCAGACCACCAAGCGCGTGTACAAGCCTTCAGATGGCGGCCCCGACGAGTTCGTGGGCTACTGGGGCGTTGGCGAGTGGTAAACTACTATACGGCGAAAGCCAATTTTTAATTAAAAACGAATTCAACCAAACACAAGTTATTCAAATAAACAATGTTTTGCTGCTTTTCCAGAACTTTCACTATGCAGTTAGAAGGATATGTAGACCCGGAAATGACAGAACCCGAGTTTAACGACTTGTGTGAAGGTATACGAGATTCGCTTGATTTCTGTATCTGTGTCACAAAGACCATAACAGAAGTCATGCTCTTTGAGTCAAAGAAGTTCTCTTTCAGTGTTGTCTTTCCAGACCACAAAGGCACAAAAGCTGCAAACAAAAGATTTGTGGAAAATAATATGGCGCGTCTTCTTGAAGTGTGCCTGGAAGATTACCTTCCAGTTGGACTTGAAGATAAGTTTGACACAACAGCAAATAAGACATATGGATTACTAAAAGTAAACTAGCAGTAAATACGGCGAAAGCCAATTTTTTATTGAACAACCGGGGCTTCTGTTAGTGCTTGTACTACCGGTTCAACAACTTTATTAGAATAGCTAAAATCAATATAATTGGGAGCAAACAATGAGATAAAGTAAACAGCCCAAAACTGTACAAATCCGATACCTAACACAAATGCAAATAACCCAGCACCACTAAATGATGACCCCGCAACTGCAAATGTAATAGTTGATGATACAATTACTAAGGCTCCTATAACTCCTACAATCCAAAACTTAAGCCCCTTAGTTCCAAAATTATAGAATGACCACGCAAAATAAGCCCCTGCTACTGATGCTAACGTGTAGAACACAACATTCAGTACCTGACCACCGGGTGTATCCTTCTTTTCATCTGTTTTAACTGTCGGAGAATTGATAACAATCTGTTCTCCGTCATCCTTTGTAAATTGAGTCGGTGCTGCCCCATTTAGTGACACATTTACTTGATATGTCTTCTTTACGCCAGGAGCAGGGTCTAGGATACCTAGTGTTTGAGGACTCACTGTAAAGCTCAGCGTACCATCTTTTACAAGCTTTTTTGTCTGTTCAGTTACATCTGTAAAAGTACCCTGGACTCCATATGATGCTTTAAGAACTTCTAATCCCTTTGGTGGTTCTGCCATCTCTTATTATGATGAGAATACAACATTTGCGATTCCTCTCGTTATGCGTAAAAAGTTATAGGATTCGACATACACTGTTACTGTGTACGTGTAAGGCCTTACAGCATCAGCGGGCTTTGTAACAACGGAAATAACTTGGTCTGGTCTTAATCCTCTGCCAACAATATCACCAGGAGTATTTGTAGTTACATTTACTGGGACAGGGCTGAGAGCCGTAGACTTCAAAATACAACCCTGAAGCACCAGTGGATTCTGTGTAAAAGGAGGGTCTTGGAGAGTCAAACGCAGAATTGTCTTGTTAAACATAGAGCCATTCACATGACCGGTTGGTTGAGGTGTATCGTGTTCCAAAGCAAATGAATATGTATAGATTCCGGGAAGAACAGACACATTACCATTGTGATGACGATAGTTCTCAAGGTATTTAAAGAAGTCAAATGTCTTTGCATTGAAACGCTCAGCTCCATCAAACACGATAACGCCATCGATGAGAGAATCAAATGCACTTTGGTTCTGACCAACTGCAGACCCGCTACTGTACCATGGTGTCATGATTCCAGACTGGTATGGGCCATAAGGATTTTTGAGCTGGTTGGTATAATTATCTACTCCATTGTTTGCAGCAACATCTGACCTCTGCGCAACCCATACAACACGAGTACACAAATTTACAAGCACAAGTTCAATATCATTACCGGCTCCATACAATCCTGGCACTGTAACTACACGATTATCCTTAATCTTGAATGAGTTATCGCTCTTTGCTAGTTGAACTACTTCAGCATCTCCAAGAAAGATATAGTTTGCTTCGATGTACGGGTTCAATGCCCATGTAACCAATGATGTATTGATTGGGGCTCCTCCTACGCTGGGAGGACTCAAGAAATTAGCCATGAGAAACTGAGAAGAAGCCGGGTCTGCTCTGATTCTTTGTCCAAATGTTCCCGGAGAACTATCAAAAATAGATGCAGATGAATCCCGAACATCACGGACAGTAAATAGGTCGTAGATAGGGGCAAATTCAATAACAATTTCAACCTCTGAGTATTGAAGAGCTACAAGAGGAAGAGCTGTTCCAACGTCTTCACAAAACCAGAAATGAAGAGGGATTACTAGGTCTCTAGCAAGGATAGATGGTTGAGCTACAGCTGTTGAGGTGGTAATGGAGTGTGGATATTGGTTTCTGCGATTATATGCATTTGCCGGGTCATATAGTTCTGGTACATTGCCAATCATTCCATCTATAATACGCCTCTTGTTTGCATTGTAAGTAATGTATGAGTACAACTTCATCCACTCACCGGTATGTCTCACGATTGTAGTACCGTTGATTAGGAGTGAAACTGATTGAATCATGTTGTAACCAAGATTTGGAATCCATTGGAATTCATAGCCAATACCAGTAGCATCAGGAGCAAGTTCAACATGTTTCCCGGAAGTGACTGGAGCAACTGGTGAATAGATATCTGGTAAACTGACATGAACATAACAGTCGTGTAGCATTTGTGCATTGCGGTCTACCTTGACACGCATGGACTTAGAAATGCTTGTATTCAAATCCAGATTTGTGGAACGAAAATCCAGCCGGAAATGTTCCATGGCAAACTCAGTATGACGTTTGTAGACTGACCGAAAATGAGTAAAGGAGGGAGACCCCGTCACAAGTTGGTCTTGTGCGCCTTTATTCACTAATTGCATTAAGCCACCTGGCATTTCTTATTATAAGGAAGAGTATACTAAAACTGTTCAATTTTAGACCGGTGCTGAAGCATCTCGAAGTTTATACATGTTTGTTATGATTCCAGGAGCAGCAGGGTAATCGTTTGGTGCTGTTCCACCAGCTGCGATATATTGAATAATACTTCCGGTTACAGATGGCTGTGCCCATACTTGAACCTGGTCATTTGCTTGCAATTCTAATAAAATTTCAGTTGTGAATACTTGATACTCTCCATTTTTAAATGCAAGATATGTTCCTGTATTATCTACATTTGTGCCGTTCACCTTTAACCATACGTGAATGTGGCCATTACCTGTTGGATTAATCTGTAATGATGGAATTATTTTATATACACCTGCGCTGGGTACTTCGAAGTACCCAGTTGGCCCAGTAGTTGCCGTTATACCATATGCAAAATCAACTTCATCGTGCTGTATGTTTTCTGATGTATTTGCTGTAAAACTTTGACTCGCAGTTGAACGTGCTGTAGCACATATAGAGGTTGGAGGGTCTCCTGCAGCACCAACTGTAGCCGCATAATATGTAATTTCAGATGTATCAGGATCGTAGCCCAGCACATTACTACTCGTGGCACTTCGTACTGGCGCAACATAAAATGAGCCGGTCTGTCCCACTTCTCCATTTACTTCAGTACCTGAAGCATTCAGAATAATAGTATTTGCTTCTTGATTGTAGACACCAGCAAGTGCTCCAATAGCAACTGCATTACCTTGTTGGCCCTCATAACCAGCACTATCTCCAATAGCAACTGCACCGGAATGCTGACTTCTGTTACCAGCATACTTTCCAATAGCAACTGCATTATCCAGCTGACTATCGTTACCAGCCCGGTATCCAATCGCAATTGCAGAGTCTTGCTGACCGGTATTACCGGCCTGACTTCCAATAGCTACTGTATTAGTATTTTGAGTATAATTGCCAGCTAGGTATCCAATAGCAATTGCACGTTGTTGCTGACCTGTGTTACCAGCACCCTCTCCAATAGCAACTGCACTAGATTTCTGACTATTGTTACCAGCACCGTTTCCAATAGCAACTGCACTACTTTTCTGACTATTCTGACCAGCACCGGCTCCAATAGCAATTGCACCTAGTTGCTGACCCGTTTTAGCAGCACCGGCTCCAATAGCAATTGAGTAGTGCTGCTGACCTGTGAAACCAGCCTGTGTTCCAATAGAGATTGCATCTTGTTGCTGATACCCGTTACCAGCTAGGTATCCAATAGCAACTGTTTGGGTCTGCTGATACCCCTCACCGGCGCTGCGTCCAATAGCAATTGCAAGACCTTGTTGACCTGTGGCACCAGCCAGATTTCCAATAGCAATTGCATCTATCTGCTGGTTCTGTTGACCGGCCTGATTTCCGATAGCAACTGCAGCACCCTTCTGGCCTAGTTGACCTGCCTGGGTTCCAATAGCAACTGCAGATATTTGCTGACCTGTAAAACCAGCTTGGTATCCAATAGCAATGGGGTCTAATGTTGATAGGTCCACGCCTCCACTGATTCCTGCTACAGCAACTTCGGTGTTATCATATTGTAGTTTACCTGCAGTATCTACCCACAGTGTTCCAGTTACGCCTGGAAATGGGTTGGTGCTTGTCGGAACTAAGTTGAGATATAGGGGGTCAATGCCACCAAGAACTGTTAGCTTTCCTGCTATTGTAACTTCTCCAGTTGCTCCAGTTGTTCCATTGAATGTAAAGAATGAAGACCCGGTAACTGAGGTTCCATCATAGTAAAGAACTGAACCCGATGGTCCTGAGAATGTAATTCCTCCGGTTCCTCCTCCGGTCGCTCCCTGAGGAATGCCAAAATTTAAGATACTAGCGTATGATGTTCCACTATTTGTTACTGTTGCTGTTGAACCGGGTGCAAGTGTTGTTACAGTTCCTACAGATACTGTTGCTGTTGGTCCTGTTGCACCGCTTGCTGCAGGTATAGCATACGTAATTTCAAATGTGGAAGGGTCATACCCCAAGACATAACTACTTGTGGAAGCACGTACTGGCGCAACATAAAATGACCCGGCCTGGCCTGATACTCCATTTACATAAGCACCTGAAGCATTCAGAATGATGGTATTTGCTGCTTGATTCGCATAACCGGCATTATTACCAACAGCAACTGCATTTACGCCTTGACTATTTTTACCAGCATTATTACCAACAGCAACTGCAGAGTCGCCTTGGCCAGTATTACCAGCTTGACTACCAACAGCAACTGCAGAGTCGCCTTGGTTATTTCTACCAGTACTCTTACCAATAGCAACTGCATATTCTTTTTGACCAGTATAACCGGCATCATTACCAACAGCAACCGCAAATCGACTTTGGGAAATTCTACCAGCACTCGCCCCAACAGCAATCGCCCCCTTTCCTTGATTCTCATTAGCGGATTCAGCACCAATAGCAACTGCAACTTCGCCTTGACTTATAAACCCAGCAGCAATACCAACAGCAACTGCACCCACGCCTTGGCCAGTAATACCAGCTTGACTACCAACAGCAACTGCATAATCGCCTTGGCCAGTATTACCAGCTTGACTACCAACAGCAACTGCACCACTCTGCTGACCCGTAGCGCCGGCATATGACCCAATAGCAACTGATTGAGTTGCTTGACCTGTACATCCGGCTTGGTATCCAATAGCAATTGCTGAATTTTTCTGACCTGTAGCACCAGCGTATGGTCCAATGGCAATTGCATTAATCACTTGGCCTGTAGCACCGGCGCCGACTCCAATAGCAATAGGATTTAATGTTGATAAATCAACACCCCCTCCAGTTGCACCTGTTACACCTCTCAGTCCGCCATATGGTAAACTATTCCAAGGCCTAATTCCATCACCTATTTTGAATAAGTCATTTCCAACTTCGAGACCCATTTCACCAGGAGCAAGAATTGGATTAGCAATAGACCAATTAATTGCGGTATCGCGCCTATGTTGGAACTGTATAAACGGCATTTGTTATATTACTCAAAAGGTTTTATGTTGCTGTTCCGCAGTCAAATGCTGGACCAACTGAATAATTTTGAAATGCGCCGCCTCCAACAAATATGTAGGCTGGCGAGGGAGGTCCAGCGGGGCCTGTACCTCCGGTTGCACCCTTTAGCCCGCCGTATGGTAAACTAACCCAAGGAGTAGTTCCATTACCTATTTTGAACAATGCTGTGTCCGTTTCAATACCCATTTCACCAGAGGCAAGAGTTGGATTGTTTGAAGTCCAAAGTGCCGCGGTATCACGGCGATGTTGGAATTGTATGAATGGCATTTGTTATACTAATCAAAAGGTTTTTATACTGAAGTCCCGCAATCAAGAACTGGTCCAAATGCATATGTCGGAGTAGCTGAAGAGCCACCATCAAATGATATTGCAGGCCCAGGGGGGCCAGTAGCACCTGGTGGGCCTGGTTCACCCGGAGCCCCCCCTAGACTTAATCCAGGAGGTCCAGGAGGGCCAGTAGCACCTGGTGGGCCTGGTTCACCCGGAGCTCCCCCTAAACTTAATCCAGGTGGGCCTGTAGCTCCTGGAAGTCCGTTTAGTCCTACCCCAGGTGGGCCACGGTCTCCCTTGTCCCCCTTCTCTCCTTTATCACCCTTTTCTCCTTTTGCTCCATCTTGCCCAGCAGGACCTGGTAGAACCTCGACAGTTCTTGCTGGGATGTAACATGTTTGACGACCTGGACCAACTCGTGTATAGAAACTCGACATTTATTATACTATACGAGAGTGTTGATAAATTGCAGATTTATATGTGGGTAATTTTCTGATTGCAGTAGGTGTAGGGCATACCTGATTACTTCTACAAATTGGCTGTTCTATGAGTTGACGACCAAATGAACCATGAGGTCCAGCGTGTTGGGAAACGGTTACGAAGTCAGTACGATTTGCAGCAATATAATCCGTCCACTTAGATGCTTCACGACGAGTTTTACCAGTTCCTACAGTAAAATCCTGGTCTCTGCGAATTCCAGCTCTAGACTGGCAATCTGCCACACAACTGCCGGGTGACCGAACATTCGTAATATCGAGATTGGAATATGGCACACTTAGTTGTGAAGCCGATAACTTTTTAAAGCGAATCCAATCTGCTGCACTAGGTGGCAAAGGCATTTATATTAAGGTAAGAACCATTTAATTTCAGTGTTTGAAGTCTTTATGCCCAACTTAAGCAGACGATTATTGTCTTCAAACGCAGGAGCATCAAAAATCTCCAATGTATCTGGGTCCATTAGCATATCAAATCCTTTGACACGAACATATTGAAGTCTTCTCTTCTTGCGGTCTGTATTTCGCATGTAGAATACATCTGGTTCATCATTCTTGAAGTTAGGATTATATGCTAGGTCTTCCGGCTTTGCTGTAGTATCAAAACGCATACATTGTACGACTTCCCCATTTTTGGAATGTAACTTACGATGAATTTCACAGTCAATAGCTGCTTGTTTAAGCAAGATGATGATGCTCTTATTGATTCGGTCTTTCTCGTATGACTTCTCGTATAGGTACTCATCTGTGCTCATGAATGAATCAACAGGTTGCTCAACATCATATCGTTTTAGCACCATGTCATTGCGACGAATCAGAACAATGTTAGGACCTTCCGTGCCGGTCTGCTGCTCCTGGTTAAAGACTGTTAGGTAAATCTTCACCTTCACAGTACGTTCTTCCATTGGCAATGCAGCATGTGAGCAGATACGAATTGCACGACCAATTACCTGGTCAAGACGTGCTGGGTTCCAATGAGATTCAGTGATGTGTACATTGCGTACATTGAGTAGTGTGATACCTTCAGCAGCAGAAGAAGAACCCAAAAAGACACACACACGAACCTTCAGAGAATCCTTTAGGGAAGTTGGGAATCCGGCTTCGGGTGATTGATTGAAGATTTGACGCATATAATCGCGTTCTGTTTTCTTTTGTGGCGTTGTTCCTTCATCACCTGTATAATACATGAATGCAGGCATATCTGGTTTCAAGTCGGGGTCTTCAATGTATCCTGCTTGGGTTTTTATGATTCTGTACTCCTGGAAGCCGTTCTGCTCTAGGATTGCACCAAATATACCAGACCCTTCAAGTGACTTATAGTTTGAGTATACAAATTGATTGTTATAAGAAGCTTCTCCCATACCATCTCTGATGTTCTTTACCATTTCCAGAAATTTGGGAGAGAATGATTTCAAAGCATCATCGGATAGGAACCGTGTAGGATTTGCCTTGATTTTTTCAAGGATTTCTTCCTTCTTTTTGGAATTGAATGTTTCATTCTTAACTTCTTCATCATCTCCTTTGAACTCTGGAGGAATAGCATAGTTACATACTAACCTGGAGTTAGCTCTGTAAGAACCCATATCTTCGTCTAATCCGGGATTTCTACCTCTGCGTGAATCAATCTTAATCTCAGCCCACCGAACCTCAAGATACCGCAAAAATTGTTCATTTGACATTTCAATCTTAACAAGTTCATGCTGTTGGTCTATACGTTTGGGAAGCAGGCGTTCATCAGACCCCTTGAAGTATGATACTAAACCTTGAATACGTTTCTGGAACATGAATGCATTCTTGACCTTCAATCCTTCAATGTAAGTATTCATGAAATCTTCGTACTTGGTTGGTAAACATTCGAGCTCTTCTTTGACGCACTTATCTGCTGGAGCAAGTTCTGTCCCGGCAAACTTCTCGGCAAATTCCTTGCGCCAAGAGTCTGTCCACTTGAGAATGTCTGGTTCAAATACTAGTTCTTTGTTAAACTTTACAGCAATACGTTCATTCTTTTCATTATAGACTGATTGAAATTGAGGAGGATTTCTGGTAAGCATAATGATACGTTTGACTGAGTTGTATTCGATGGTATCTATTTCTGGAATTGAGCGAAAGAACCCGGTAAGCATTCCTTCGTCCCACGATACGACTTGTGTGGTTGGGATAGCAACGCGTTCAATTGGTCCGCGAACTAAGTTCATGAGGAATGCAATTTCATTTGGTGAATTGATGATGGGTGTACCGGACAGCAATACCATCTTGGCATTCTTTGCGTGATAAAGCCTATCGTAAATCTTTTGTTTGTTTACGCTTTTATTTACGACATTGCCGATAAAGTTATGGGCTTCATCGATGATTACAACGCAGTTATCAAACTGGTCAGGTTTATCCGGAGGAAATAGTTCATCAATATTAGACTTGCTGATACCATTATAGTTGATGAATGTGAAGCGCTGGTCGATAACATCTGTGATTTGTTCGGAGATACCCTTGCGTATATCAGCTGCTTGGTCTTTGAAATTTGGAGGCCGGTCTGGTACAGTAATATAATACTTCATGTGGCTATCAAGGAACTTCTGAGAGATACCAAGGCTTCTTGCGTGTTCAATATCGGTTTGTTGACGGATGTTACGAACTTCCCAATGTTGTTCTTCTTGGTAGAATGGGTCACCACACTTGCGTAGTTCACCCTTAAAGTTGGCTTGAAGACTGGAAGGAAGCATGACATAAATTTGGTGGGTTGACATCAAAGATTCAGCAACGGCAATAGCAGAACATGTCTTACCTGAACCAAGGCCGTGGTACACGAGCAGGCCACGATAGGGTGATTCAGCAAGAAGATAGTCTCGAACAAGTTTTTGATAGGGGAGAAGTTCGCGACCGGGACCAGTCCGGGCTAGGCATAGGTCGACGTTCTTATCTTCATCATCGACTGGGCCTATGTCCTTTGCTCTGAAGTTCTTGAAGATGCGAGTTACAGAATCAGCAAATGCTTTTCTGTCTGGTAAAATGTATGACGACATGACTCACTTATTTTTGGGAGGGAATTGATAATGGGAGAACTAATCCGAAAGAATCACTTAATTTGGACAGTGTCGCTGTTTCTGTTTATGTTTGCATTTTTCCTCTATTTGAAGCCTAATATTGCCTTCGGTCCTGATGGCAGTATTAAACCATTTGGTGTTCAGAAGAGGGGGTCGACAGTGTTCCCGGTATGGTGGTGGACAATTTTGTTTGCAGCTCTGTCTAGAATAGGTATATCATATGTATCTGACTATTCAGTATAGCTATAGAAGAATGTTTCTGGGTTGTACAGGGTATGTTTCTCCATAAATGTCAGTAACTTTGCTTCATCATTAATATTGAACTTGGTAAGAACCTTGTAGTTGTTCTCGAGGGAGTCCGACTCATTTGTGATAACATCCTTTGCTGGGCGCTTGCTCAGTGGGTGTAGCACCAATTCTGGAATTCCTTTGACGCCCAACGAATCTTCGGCCATTTTGAAAAACTTTGAGACTTTTTTCGATGTTTTTTTAAGTGATTTCTTGAGTGCTCTGGAATCTGCTGCTGGAATGCCTAACATACCGACTACATCTGGGTATTTCTTTATAATTGTATCGCTTAAGCAGGGGTCATACGAGGACAATGAATTAGGCATGCAGCCTTTAGGAACAGTTGAGCATGTTTTAAGAAAGTTACGCTTGGTTCCTTTGTTTCCACGCGAATATTTGGAAGGTTTCAAAAGTTTAATTACGCGAATATCTCTTGTTAATATGTATGCGTACATGGTATTGCCGGCGTCTTCTTTTTTGAACCACTTACCTAATGTTAATTTTATGGCGAATGGATTTGGATAAAAAAAGACATTGTAGTTTGGAATTAGACAGCGTGTTCCATCATCAAGCTGAACTCCGCGAAGGTCATCAAGAGGTCTTTTAACGAGACGAAACAGCAGAGTATCTTTTGGTATAGTTTGAATCAATAACTTAGTATTCCTATACGGAATTTCCTCCATTGTTTAAGAATCAGGATTCTTTTCTGCTTGCTTATTTTTTTCTCTTTGTAAAAGGTTCTCTTCAAACGCTTGCATTTCTCCGGCATCTGGTTTGCATACTTCTACATCAAGTGAATGAACGATATATGTTGTCATGATAAGACCAGCAAGTATAAGTGCCCACGCCATTCCCAGAGTATCATATGAGTGTTGGTCTGACTCTGCTTTGAACCAGCCAAAAATTGATGCAACTCCCTGTGAGAATATTGAGAGGGTCCATGGAGACATTTCGAGGATGACAAATACACCTACTGGCGCTGCCATCCAGATACCGGCATGTTTTAGTGCAGAAATTGCATCGGTCTTATTGCATACGCCTAGAGGTATTACAAGAGACATGACAAATCCGACTACAAAGATAGTCACAGCAAATATCCCGGTTGTCATGAGATTCATTCTTGATTAAAAGCAACATTGTCTTGTAGGTCAAACGTCTGTACGATTCTTTCGAATGATTCCAATAGATTTGAACGTTGGGTATAGTGTGGGCGTGTTATTGTTCGACATTCTTCTACTGTTTTCCACTCGATTGCTGATACTTCCTTCTTCTGCATAGTTGTCAGTGCTTGTTCCAGGTCTATTGAGTCTGGGTCTCTGAGAACAGCCACAAAGTACTCATGTTTATATGGTACTCCATTTGTTCCAACGAATGATTCTCTGAATATCAAATTTCTACAAATAACATATGACTCTCGGCAGATGTTTGTTTCTTCACTGAACTCTCTGATAGCACATTCAATATCTGATTCTCGAGGAGACCGTCTGCCCTTTGGGAAGCCCCATTCGGGTTCTTGGTAACCATGGATATTTTCAGTTAATTCGGTAATATTTAGCTTAACAAACTTCTCTTTAGATATTTCAAATTCCTTGGAGTGGTGGTCACGTCCGGTACCCCAATGAAGTGTCCACAGAGCATCGAACTCCAGAGTTTTCAAACTCTCGTGTTCACTTGCAGTCATATTTGAGAGGAGTGTTTTTACGTATTCAAGCTTATCTAGCTCGTATTTCCCTCTGAGAAATTCAGTATATGCCATACTGTCTTTTCTGCGGACCATCAAGATTTTAAAGGGTTTTTTTACCGGTAGCATTGGTTTGTTAATTAGAATGACTCCATATGAAATGATTGGGTCTGTACATGATTTGAACACATGTCCGCGTCGTCCGCAGTTGTTACAATACATTGTTCTTTTATCCGTCTTGTACTTAAGTCTGTCCATTTTTTACTTCGGGTTTCCATACAAATGGGAGGTTCATCATCAAAACTGCCACAAGTTGAGGCTCCATTATTTGATTCTACAAAGTTAACTGCCCAGTTACCGGATATTGAACTTTATGAAGACAAGGTGAAGGCAACAATAGATGCTGCAAGTGCACAAGCTAGTTCTGCATGGGCTCAAGCCGGGCTTTATATGACAGCTTTTAAGGGTCTTGGGTGGATATTTCTTATGTGTTTGCTAATCTATGTCTTTTATTACTGGGTATATCCGTGGGTAAGTTCTCACCTGGTAGGAAATTATTCTCGTCCGCCCAGCAATGATTTGAGTATTACAAGTGCTCTTACCGGTTATACGGATGTCAAGCAGAAAGTTATTGATAAGATTGACATCGTAAAAGGTGAACTACATATAGTTGTAAATGAAGATATCGGGGTCACCGACAAGCACGACTTGACTGTAAACTATCAATATCCTGGCGAAGCCCCTGGGTCTATAACGGTAAAGCATGGTGATATGTTAGACATTGTTCCAGCATCAAAGGCTGCTACGCCCAGTGAGTCATCATCATGGTGGAACACCAAGAACATGATGTCTGTACCAAAGGATGCTAAGACTATTTCTACTGTTTCTGTAGCAGATGATGGAAAGGATAGTTCGTACGGTTACCAATTCTGGATGTATGTCACTGATTGGAATTATAAGTATGGGGAAGAGAAGCATATTATGTCCCGGGCTGATTCTACTAACTCTGCTATTAAGAACCCGTTAGTCACTTTACACCCGACGGACAATACGATGAAGATTAGTGTATCTATCTTTCCGGAAACCAGTAGTTCATCTAAGGCAGAGCCTGCTCCGGCTGGGCATTCTGGTTCTACAGATGATGTATATGTCTGCGAGGTTCCGAACATTCCTCTACAAACTTGGTTAGCGGTGTCTGTAACTGTAACGACACGTAACCTTGATGTATACTTGAATGGAAAGTTAGTTAAGTCTTGCTTCTTGTCTGGTGTTCCCAAGCCGGTGTCGGGAAGTGTAACACTGAACGATGCTGGTGGATTTTCTGGATGGATGTGTTCTTTCTATCATTTTGACAAGTTCTTGGCTCCAGCAGATGCTCAATCGTTCTTTAGAAGTGGAGTGCCATGTACAGTACCGGGAACAAGCACAAACTATAAAGTAACCTTTGGTGTTCGAGACACAAAAGGAGAAGTGGTCTCAAAATATGTATTCTAAATAACAATGGATTATATCGTTCCTGTAATCGTCACTGTAGTAGTTCTTTTTGCATGTTACCTTATTTTTCGAACATGGACAACCAACTATGTGATTGTTGATACCATAAAAGATGGAAAAACCAATGACATATATCAAAACAAGTTACCGGTTTCTGTGAATCGTCCAGCGGGAATAGAGTTCTCTTATACTGGCTGGCTTCGCATTGATGATTTTGCGTATCGGATTGGACTTCAAAAGGTTATTTTTGTAAAGGGTTCGGCTGATTTGAATACGGCGTGTCCGGCTCTGGTAATTGATGCAAATACTAATACCTTGCTTGTAAAAATTGATACGTATGGTGCACAGGAAACTATACCGATTGTAAGTGTTCCTGCTAGAAAGTGGTTACATATTGCTATAAGTGTTGGGCAGGAGTCTGTAGATGTCTATGTTGATGGTATATTGTATGCTCATCACATCTTGACACAGTTGCCAAAGCAGAATTCATCAAGTGTTTTGACATCACCGGATGGAGGATTTGCTGGTAGAATTGTTCGTCTTGAATATCATCCACAAGCATTGACTGTGGGTGATGTTCTGAGTAAGGCATCTGAACAGCCTCCAACTGGAGATGAAAAGGACCAATCATTTCCTCAGTATTTTGATATGAGTTGGTTTACTCTACGAGATTAGAATTCAAAAAGGCCTGAGCATCTGCAGCTTGCGATGATGCAGCACCCATCCGGGCTTCCTGTGTATCCAATTTTTGCTTAATACTATTATACTCGTCTTCGAGGGTTGTAATGCGAGTTGTAGCCTTTGTTGCTTTATCATCAACTTCTTCTATCGTCATGTGTTCTAACTTGCGATGAAAGATAAATACCAGAGAAGCTGTCAGAACAAATAAAGAACACAAATATACTTCTTTCATCTTTATTAAATGCCTCAGTTTTCTCTTGAAAACCTCAGAAGAACACAGTATTCATTTACTCCTCAGGCTACAAATACTGGAACTGTTGTTATACCAATTCCTCCGGCGCGGCCTCGTCCAGGACCGATAGTTTCTGCATCTGAATTTACAGCACGTATCCGAAACGTTGGAGTAAGTTCTAATGCATACGATATTACTACGGGCATTGCAATTGGAGAGCCGGACCCTAATGTTAATTTAGGCATTTTGTATAGCAATGGATACCGTTATGACTATCTTGCCTTTAAGGGAACAAGTGTTGGTAAATGTCAAGTAATAGTGCCTGTTAAAACTGTATCTGTTCAGGTACCTGATGATGCTGGTGGAGTAACACTGCAGGATGTTACTGTTGATTCAAGTGTTATTATAACAGCATATAATGGAAATGCTGTATATCCACAACTTCCTCCAAATAATGTACCAACGAATAGTCTTCCTATACCTGGAAAAGTTCCGGCTGAGTTTCCAAATAAAAACTGTTAGATAGGCAAATGAGCGCACAAGGATTGAATGCAACGTATCTTAACTCCAACACGGCATATGTTTATATTCCGCCTTCGCCAACTTCTCCTACAGGACCACCTGGTGTAGGAATCCCAACCGGCCCATATGCTACACACTTTGCATCAGACCATACCAAGAGAATCAAGGAAGCTGCAATGTACCGGGAGTACAATGGAGCTGCAGTAACAACTGGTTCTACGACTGCTTATAACAATGCATTTGTTGTTCCGGTTAATTATAGCATTGTTCAAAGCAATCAGAATAGGCTAACCTATCAATTTGGTGCTATGACTTGTAGTGGGTGTACTGGTGGATTTCCAGATGTCCCTATTGGAGTTGAAGAACCCCCGCGTTAAGTATACATTGACCTCCATGACTCCGGGTCCTTTGTTCCGATTTCAGTCATCAATGTTTTGATAATTTTTTCATTCAACTGGAGTGGGAATTCTACTTTGATATAAAACTTATAATCCTTCATGGTTTCCTCGTCTGCAATACGCAACATATTCAGACGAGTAATTATTGCTTCAGCTGTCCGGATTAGGGTTCGAACTCCCTCTTCCTTTGCTGAGTATTCTGCTACAATGAACTTTGCTGCGTCATCGGATAGTTTGATTTCATCTTTTTGAAAGTTCAAACGTTTGAGTAAGTCAGGCCACACATACTCTTCTAGAATTGACTGCTTTTCCTTTGCAGTGTATCCAGCACAATGAATGACTTGCATTCTATCGCGTAGAATCGGGTTAACAAGGTTGATATCGTTAAACGAGAATACAAATAGGCATTGAGATAGGTCAAAGTCAATTCCGGCAAAGTATCTGTCATGGAACTGAGTGTTCTGTGACCTATCTGTTAGGTGAATCAACATGCTTGCAATCTCTTCACCATGAGGCGTTCCGGAAATCTTATCAAGTTCATCGAAGTACATGACTGGGTTCATGCATTTGGCTTGCATTAGAGAATCAGTGATGCGCCCCCACATTGAGCCTTCGTATGTGTATGAATGTCCAACAAATGCTGATACATCAGATGCTCCGCCGAGTGAGAAGAACTCAAATGGGCGGTGTAGGGCTTGTGCAATGCCATTCCGGGCAATGGAAGTTTTACCAACACCTGCTGGACCTTGTAAGGCAATTACATTACCAATAGATTTGGGGCTGGCAATCCACTGAGCCAGAACTTGCATAATTTGAGTCTTGGCATTTGCCATACCATACACTGCCTTATCAAGTGTAATTCTCGACTCTCTCATGAATTTTGAACACTTTTCTTTGCCATCTGAAAACTGAACTGGGAGAGGGACGTGCTTTCCGAATGGAATACGAAGGAAGGCATCTATCCAGTTTTTTAGCTTGTATGCCTCGCCGGAATCATCTTCGATTGCAGCAACTTTTTTAAGGACAGCTGTTTTTGTATATTCAGAAACAGGTAGTGCAATGATTTGAAACTTTAGGGGGATTTCTGACTCAGCACCAAAGTTCTTTAGCCGGGTCATATGCTCATTGAGCTCTCGCTTCTTGTCAGGGGTTAACGTCTTGAAATATGCATTCTCCTTTGCTGTTAGTTTGATAGCGGGTTCAATATCTCCCTTCTTGGGGCGTCTCTTTGGAGTTGGCCGGGCTTCTGATGCCATATTTTGAAGCAAAACTTTGAGAAACTCTTGGTAGTTTTCTTGGCTATCTTCTTCTGGAACATATGATGAATCATCGCTGTCATTATCCTCTGGGTTGATTGTGGTATCTATTACCCAAACTACATCTTCGGACGCCTTGCGGGTGCGCTTCTTTTTATGTTGGTCATCATCCGTCAAATCAGCACTTCCCTTGCGCTCTTTTGGACTTTCACGTGTAGGTCTTTTTGGCATGTTGCTCTTATTGACAGCAGATAAAACAAAGTTATTAATTCGTTTTCTATAAACAATATGGATGAAATTGAAGAAGCAGCAAAGCTAGCTCAATCTCTCATTGATACGAGAGCAGTTGAGAACCCAATTACAGTTCGGACATTGGATATTGTTTATAATTTTATGAAACAACATCGAGTCTTGGGTTATGGTGGAACGGCGTTGAATAACCTTCTTCCAAAGAGTAAGCAATTTTATGACCCTAAGGTCGATGTACCGGATTACGACTTCTATTCGGAAACTCCACAAGAACATGCAAAGATGATAGCGGACAAGTTAGCAAAGGCTGGCGTCTTAAATATTGAGGTAAAGCCAGGTCTTCACCTTGGAACATTCAAGGTATTTGCAGACTATGTTCCGGTCGCCGATATCAGTACCCTGAGTAAGTCAATCTTTATGAAGTTATGGAATGACAGCATTGTGCGTGATGGTGTTCGGTATGTTCCTCCTAACTTCTTGCGTATGTCAGTCTACCTTGAGTTATCCCGTCCTATGGGAAATGTTGAGCGCTGGGCCAAGGTGTACAAGCGTATTCGCTTACTGAATGAAGAGTTTCCTGTTATTTGTCCGACATCAGATGAGGCTGTAAATGAAGAGTATGCAACACCTGAAGTTCGTGAAAAGCTAGAAGATTTGATGTTGAAAAATGAGGTTGTCTTGCTGGGGTTTAATGCAAGTACAATCCAGGGCGGGAAGGACGAGTGGAAGTTGCCATTAGACTTGCTTGTTGAGCCAAATAACTTTGATAAAATTGTTAAGGAATTGATTGGCATTTTTGGTCGTGGATTTGCAAAGAAGCGCGAGTTTGAAGAGTATGGCGAACTATTGCCGGCTCATGCAGATATTACTCATAATGATAAGTTATTGGTTCGTGTATTCGAAACAATAGCATGTCATAGTTACCATAAGTTGCCTTCTGGATTAATGGTGGCATCAATTCCTACGTTGTTGAACTTCTTTTTTGCGATGTTATATGCCGATAAGGAATTTGTTGAACATACATCCCGTCAAAGGTTGGTTTGTACATCACACAAGCTGATGGAGATAGCAAACAATTCTTCAAGACGACGATTTAAGTTATTAACACCGATTACATGTTTGGGTAAGCAATTGGAGATGACAGATTTAATGAGAAAAAAATCAGAGTTGTACACTAAGTTATCATCAAACAAGCAATCGTCTGCTTTTATGAAGTATTTTTTTTCGTATAGCCCTAAGAGATAGTCATATTGGACATCATTTCTTCCATTTCAATATCCGGGTCTTCGGGCGTTTCAACTGGAGCACTTTGGAGTGATTCGTGGCATTCTTCACAAACGACTAGGCCTAGTGGTTCGTAAAAGCATGCTTCCTTCTCATTGTAGATTTGCCAATCGCAGCACGCACAGCAGTGTACTTCGTCCATCTTTGATAACATTTGTTTATATTAGGTAAAATCCATTTCCAAAATGGAATTAGACGTAAGGAACGTAGTAGAGTAATAAAATGCCTATTATCTTGATTTCAGTGGATAGTGAAAATAAGAACCTTGTAGAGTTTGATAAGATGCAGGATGTTATTGTAGATATTATGATGGAATCTACAGACCCTCGTAGCAATGCAATTGGTGACTTGTTATCAAAAAAGATGTGTATTGTCAACCGTCTTACAATTGACCGATTGAATGAGCGAGGGCCAGATGAGAGTGAACTAGATGCTAGAGTTCGACTTCAAGCAGCGGTAAATGTAATTCGTCAGATGAATGTTCGTACTGGTATTATTATCAGTCATTTATCGGTCTTTAATAGCTGGGATAAGGAAGCTATTAAAGATGAGTGGGATGTTATTGCAATGAAATGAAAAATGCCCGAAGGCGTATTATGCTTCAATAAGCGGCTGCAGCCATATGTCGTGCTCCTCATTGGGAACATGAAGTTCCTCTAGGACGCGGAGACCGGCTGCTGCCCGCTCTTCTGCATTATCAATGTCCATCAGCGGAGCAAGACGCTCGCCAATGACTTCATTTTTGGACTTCACGTCCACTACTAGCCCCTCCATGTAACCGGAGAGGATATTGCACAAGCGGCTTAGGTTTCCCTGGGCGCACATGCCGATATTGTCTCGCATCTCGGACGCAAGAATCTTTTTCAGGTCTGCTGCGTGGGGGGATGCCTTGATGTACTGCCACACTGAGTTGAGCACGCGGGCATAGATGCCGCGGCCAAGGTCGTAGATGTCTTCATCTCCGCAGTATTTTGCCATCATTTGCCAGGCTGCCTGTCTGGACAGCCCGCACTCCAGGATGATTTCACCCGAAGTCTTCAGCGTCTCCGTCTGGTACTCGGGAGGAACTGGTATCTGGAGGACCTTTTGCATGGTCTCCTTGACCTTTTGCACGACCACAGCTGTGTGGACGTTCTGGCGGTCATTTGCCAGCTGAGCTAGCTCGCCACCTACTGCCGCTTGTACGGCTTGGTGGTGGACGTGCTGCTGGCGCATCTGAGCCCGCTGCTCAGCGCGAATACGCCAGCGCTCGTTGAGTTCTGCGCGGCGGCGCTCAATGAATGGCCGATCTGCATTGATACCACCATTCTCCTCGGTTTCCCGGGTGATGGTTTCCTCCAGTGAATGGAGGTCTAGCTGGTATCGAATCGTCTCCTCGCGGATAGCAGCTGAGCGAGCGCGTATTTGGCGCTCGTACTCGGCGCCGAGTAGGAGCTGAAGTATGGCCTGGAAGTGATTGTAAATCTCCATCGTCATGCGGGTGTGGGTATACTTCATCTCATCACGGCGGATTTGGTTGGGGCCGACCTTTTCAAGGGTCTTCTTGTGCGTTTTGCACCGGAGGTGCTGGCCTTCGCCAACTACTATCACATCGCATTGCACACCGTTCTTCTTCACACCGATACAAAGAGACATTGTATTGTTTTAGCAAGAAAATTTAGCAAATGGAAAAATCCGTTTTAGAGAGTTTTCATATGTTTGCGAGCAGCCAGCTTTGTTAGCCGGGCCTCTCGTGCCTTCTTCATACGTGCACATTGCTTTTCGTAGAATGCTTGGTACTTGGTCTTTGCCTTGGGCTTCTTTGGGTTTAACCTAAGGAGGGCATTGATTACTTCCCACTCGATAGAAGAAAACATGGTGGATAATCATAGTATTTCTGTAAATGTTTAATTCCATTTTTAACTTGTTTCTATTCCGACAAGTGTGTAATTCCGGATTGCAAATTTATGTATCTTTGGAATCAATGAAAATCTCTCAAAATTATAGTTTCTTGGAAGTTTTAGAAAGATATACAATGGCTTCCACGATTGCTCCATTACATGATTAACAAACATATCAACTCGAACATCGCCAAGATACAAGTCTAGGTTCTCCTTCTCCTTGTAGTCTGGGCCTCCCCAAGGAGGGTCTATGAATAAGACATCTGTATGCCAATTATAGATTCTTGTTGAATCTCCAAAGTGAAGCTTTACATTTTTTAAGCCATACACTTCTACGTTATTTTTGAGAGCTTCGAAGTTTTCTTGGTTATATTCGATTGAGTCTACTGACTTGAAATGCAAACCAAACATGATTGTATCTCCGCCAACATTCCCGGTAAGGTCTGTAATATGTTTGTTGGTATTTCCGATAAGAGTCAACATCTTTTGAATAATTTTTTTACTATCTTGACGCCTTGTCATGCTATATTCTCCTTCCTGTGTTATCTTTAATTTTGTATAGTCAACCCCTTTCTTCTCCGGAAACATTGTATCTAACAAGTGTCTTGATTTAAAACCGCCTGCGCTTTGCGGAAGTATAAGTTTCTTTTTAAGTTCTTTTATGGAAATAGCTTGGTTATGCCAGGTTTTCATATAAAATTGTATTGTTCCCAGCAGCTGTTCTCTTCCTGTGTTAGTTGTGTAATCATAAATTTTACCTTGCATGATAGATGTTTTAGGAACTTGTATTGGAAAATTGATAGGAACTCCTAATTTTTCCAAGATTAACAAATCTGTATAACCCGATGGTCTTGCTCTGCTTTCTAGCCTAGCAATGATTGCGTCTAATGAAATGAACTTCAGACCTTTCCAATAGAAATGAAATGCCGGATTAAAGATTGTTTCTTCCATGCTTTGAGCACCATATAGTTTTGGATAGTCGATGTTCAGCCACTGTTCCCTATAGTCTATCTTGTTATCTTCGGGTAAGTATCTTGTTCCATTCCAGATTGTAGCTTGAATACCTTCTTCTGCGATGTTGTTTAACGCAGATGAGTTGGCCGTGTTCCAAACAATGACATCCATATCAGATGCTACAGTTGTTCCTAAGATTTCTAGAATGCTTCCACTAAAAATTATGATTGAATACCGGTGTTTTGGTGGCAGCTTATTAACCATTTCCCATGCCTTGGGGAACTTGCTTTCGTTTGGCAGTGATGATTCAGCAACTTCCCAACTTCCTCCGTGAAATGGCCTTGTCTTATGTAATTTTTTTACCATCTGTAAGTTTTGGTAGTGAAGGATTCGGTCATGTTCTTTGCTTGTGAAAGATGCTACGAACTCCGGTACATTTGATGTTAGATGGATTGGAATGATTGCTGGGTCATCTGGTAGAATTCCAGATTTGTGTAAGACAAAAACACGTACACAGTATAGCTTATCTTTGGGGACAACCTTTTCTATATCAAACTCATACAGCAAACAGTTTACCTCTTTTCCGGGCATGAACTTCATGAATGATGCAAAGGACTTTTGTTCGAGAATATATAGACTTTGTAACGTTTCTGGATTTGGTGTCGTGTTTTTGTATATAGCAACGTATAGACTTGGATTAGGTATAAAATAGGATGTTAGTCGCATGTATTCTAGCTCTGCTTGATTAGGAAACCATGGTTTCATATATGTCTTGGGAGCTGCACGAGTGTATATGTTGTCAGATAAGCTGAGTAGATTTGGTAGTGGAACTGATTCTGGTTTTGTTTCAAAAATTAAGCCATTGTACAGTCCGGAAATCTTCTGGCCATCTGGGGAAAGCGTGGCTCTAGCAGAGTCCCATATATCCAAAAAGTTAAACTTATATAGCAATCTGAACCCGATGGAATCCATTGCTTGAACAAGTTTATCGAGTGAAACAATGAACTCTTTAATGCCTTCTTCCAGACCGTATACTCCTTTGAATTTGATAATAACATCTTGACCAAATAGTTTTGGTTCTGAGTCTGTATAAGACCCCTTGGTAACAGAGAAGTAACCGTAAGTAAAGGAGTTGGTATCTTTGAGATTGTTAAAGATTTGGTCTCCATCCATTGAAAGCATACATATCCGGGAATGAGCAGCTGAATATTTCTTGATATTTTCTAGAACTTTGTTTAGGTCATTTTCGGTTGTATTACCATAATGGAATGTCCAATTAAAAAGAATATGTGAAGCTTTGCGACGTTTAAGGAAAGGTCCCCAATCATCTTGTGCGCTTCCTTGATGGAGAGATACGTTATCTCCTTGAAGTTTGGTATTAGCAATTGCAAGAGAATCGGAACTTGGTTCAATGCCAATGAATTGTTCAAAATCCAGCGATTTCCAAACTTTCATATCATTTAGTCTGCCAACACCAATATCTAGAAGTGTTTTCCCAGATGGACAAAAGTTCCGGAGATACCATTGTTTAACTTGGTTGTTATGTAGCTTTAGTTTGTTGACATCAGTAATAGATTTGGTAAAGTTGGTAGACTTATAGCTACTCATTTGTATTGCTTTGGGTTAAAAATTGATGTGGTTTACAACATCATATTATACAGTATTTTTTCCCGAAGAGTACTTGTGTTCACTCCGCGAAACCTCAAAGTTCCCTCAATTTGATGAGCAAATTGAAGAGCATTGTCTGAATATTTTTCATGTCCCAGTCTAAAATGGTACTCTGACCGGGAGCAGAGCTCATGTCCTGCTTTTTCCAGCACAGTATTGTTGATTGCATCAAGAAGTCTGTGAGCTTTATGAAAGGACCGCATATCGTTCTTTCGGATGATAGCGAGAAACTTCTCATCTAGTTTGAGCATTTTTGCTATCTGAATATAGATGACATCAATTCCATTTTTATTCAAAAGACAATACAAGTATGTCTCAGATAGAGATTACAGTATTGAAGCAAGGTACACCTTCTCGAAAAGTCCTAACATGTTGCTTCTTTACGGTAGGAGAAGCATATCGTGATTTCAAGCAGTATATAGGAAACTTGCGAAGGTTTGTTATAGACTCTGAACAGTTGACTGACTTTGAAGTACGGATATATACGGATGACACTGGCAAGGAATATGCTCTTGAAATTGCAAAGGGCTTCCCGCGGATAAGTGTATTACATTACGATTGCCCTGCATTCAGAGATGGTAAGGGTCATTCTGGGATGTTTGGAACACTTGTACGATTCTTGCCGATGTTTGAGGATTTGGATATAGCATGGTGTTCTGACATTGATATCCCAAGACACTATTTGAACCCGGTTCTTCTGAAACAAATGTCCAATCATAAGACAGACATTTACATCAGTACATATATTTGCTATGAAAGAAACTTGCGGTCTAGTCGTAGGAACTCTGTTGTTGCAAATAAATTTATAACCAAAGTTCAGTTTCCCCGTGCATTGCTTACCCGGTTTTTGAATATGATAATTAACGGAAAGTTAAATGAACGCCTTACTGCAATAAATCAAGAAAATGCTACAAAACATACCCCAAAGCCATTATCTAAGGTTCCATATGGAACGGATGAATTGTTTATGAATACGTATATCTATAACTGGATAGTCAGCAAGAATATTCGAATCATGTTGGACAGAGACTATTTTGCTCCATGGTTGATGTTTAAGATGCTAAGAAAGGAACACCGCATTCTTATGCAAAAATACTATTACTATCCGTCACACTCGACGTTTTTAGAAATAAAAAAGATTCTTGCAAATGCAGAACCAGAGCCAGGTGTAACAGAAGCAGCTTGTTATAAGGACTTTGTGGAGACACTTCCAAAGTTGAAGTCAAGTTCTATTCTACGATTTGTTGTGAAAGGCGAGAACCTTGAAAAAATTTGAGCATGATGCTCGTATTACTCCTCCATGTACTCGGTGTACGTCAGGAGGCCGTATGTGTGGGTGCGAACCATCAGGCTCGTGAGGCTCAGTTCGTCCACGTGAAGCTTTGTAACAAACTTTGTGAGCTCGACCATTTCCGGGTCCTGGTTAAGAATCATCGGAGGCATGGGGTCGAGGTGGTCGATGAGCTGGTTGAGTGTGATGTATGTGTGGTTCCCATCAAACTTGTTAAAGCCGAACATGACATCATCCATTGATGCATAGCCACATTCTTCTACCCAGTCTTCCAGGGTAGCAAACTCCTTGCCGACGATATAGTCCAAGAAGTGGCCCTTGTAGGGTTTGCAGTGCCGGTAAATACCTAACCGCTTTGCGCTCTCTTTAGTATGCACTAGCTCGCGATGCAAGAAGAAGCTCTTCTGTGCATTGCGGCCGTAGTTTGGGATGGGTACTGTGATAAAGTTCCCTAGGTTGACATCATTCAGCTTGTCCGCGTTTTTGAGGATAAGCTGAGTGGCCATTTTGTAATATCATCAAATCTGGAAACGTGTTAATCCGTTTTTCTAATCAGTATATGCCATCAAGCAAAGAGATACCAAAGACATACCGATTCCCAACCATCTGAGGCCTTTAATAGATTCTCCAAAGATGAAGATTCCTTGGAGAGTTACAATAATATCAGACATTAAGTTCCATACTAAATTGGTAACAACCATTCCTTCGTGATTCAATGCCTTGAGGAAGATTAGGGGTTCCAAAGCATAAATGCCAACTGCTAGAGGAACTCCCCACCAACCGGGCATAGTTCCTTGATGAATCATCTTAACGGAAGACATCATGAAGATGTCAACCAATGCCATCACTGTTCCGAAGAAAATAGGGAGCATGTTGAATTTGCCAATCTTCCAGTTGACAGATGTAATTAGAGTATCAAATATGTCTTTAGTCTTTGCCATTTGATTTTAAGCATGGACAAGTTTTGTCATGTTCTTTGATGTATATGTTATTGCAAAGTCTACACTTAATGTATGTGCATTTGGGAATCTTAATCCGGAGTTTAGATGGGTCATCAATAATGGGGGGTGATTGGTTATAGTTACATGTTTTTTTTAAGAAGCACATTAAGGCGGTTATCATTATGTATTAAATTTTATTGTGACAAAATCGTTTCCATATGCATGTTGAAGATTGTTTACGTATACATACTCATTGCAATAGGCATATACAATGACTCCCTTGTTTTCTCCCGGATTGTAATATGCTGTGCTTGTTACCTCGATTCCCTGGGCTCTGGCTTCTTCTTTAAAGTGAGTATTGACTGCTGTTAGAAGATTTTTGTAATCAAATGTTGTGAATAGTTCTTCGACTTCTGTTACTGAGAAGTACATGTACATTTATGTTAGGTTTGCATACAACGTAAAAATCATTCTATCTCCTGAGCCATGGTATCTTGTTACGTATTCTTTTGGGAAATTGAACAAATCCGTTGAAAAATGCCCCTACCTCGCATTCTTCCCAATCGACTCCTCCGGATTCTCCAGCAGCACTTACACGCTAGCACTCATTCAGCCCTCTCGTAGTTGAATCGTCTTGTACCTGTCAATTAGATGAACAAGCTCGGGCATCTTCACGCTTGAAGACCCCTAGGGCGGCTAAAGTCGGCAACAGGTAAATACCTATTACACCCAGTAGCATCTCACCCCTAAATATATTCAGTTTTGAGATTTCAGAATCCGTTTTTACAAGTTTTTAATCAAGCATCCCAAAGCAAAAATAAAATTGTCTGAGAACTTCACCAACTATCCCAAAATGGTCTTTATCAAATCTGGAAACGTGTCAAAGCAGATATAT
>Ga0114969_10000087_pt1 | contig 71887 bp, 55 predicted proteins | sample M_130807_MF_Meta_FD_87316 | JGI IMG/M metagenome (GOLD analysis project Ga0114969, IMG submission 87316) | Freshwater microbial communities from Lake Montjoie, Canada to study carbon cycling - M_130807_MF_MetaG | ecosystem: Environmental > Aquatic > Freshwater > Lake | place: Lake Montjoie... | reverse complement strand
TATCGGTAGAACTTTCCCAACGAACTATGCTTCCAGTATGCCCAGCTAAAGTCAAGGTTCCTGAATTAGAACCCGAGCAAACCGTTGCACTAGTGCTAACCGTTCCAGCCACTGTTACAGGATTAATAGTAATTGTTGCGGATGCTGAATTGGCCGCTGCACAAACTCCCGATTGCACCACTGCTCTATATTTAGTGGTCGCTGAAATGTTGGTGTACGCTTGTGAAGTAGTAACATTGGCAATGGTTGTTGTTGATACAAAATTATCGGTAGAGCTTTCCCAACGAACGATGCTTCCAGTATGCCCAGCTAAAGTCAAGGTTCCTGAATTAGATCCCGAGCAAACCGTTGCACTAGTGCTAACCGTTCCAGCCACTGTTACAGGATCAATAGTAATTGTTGCGGATGCTGAATTGGCCGCTGCACAAACTCCCGATTGTACCACTGCTCTATATTTGGTGGTCGCTGCAATGTTGGTGTAATTTTGTGAAGTAGTAACATTGGCAATGGTTGTTGTTGATACAAAATTATCGGTAGAACTTTCCCAACGCACGATGCTTCCAGTATGCCCAGCTAAAGTCAAGGTTCCTGAATTAGATCCCGAGCAAACCGTTGCACTAGTGCTAACCGTTCCAGCCACTGTTACAGGATTAATAGTAATTGTTGCGGATGCTGAGTTGGCAGTTGCACATGTTCCTGATTGCACCACTGCTCTATATTTAGTGGTCGCTGCAATGTTGGTGTAATTTTGTGAAGTAGTAACATTGGCAATATTGGTTTTTGTTGCAAAATTATTGGTTGATCTTTCCCAACGCACGATGCTTCCAGTATGCCCAGCTAAAGTCAAGGTTCCTGAATTAGATCCCGAGCAAACCGTTGCATCGCTGCTGATACTTCCGCCAACAGTGATTGGTGTGATGCTAATAGTAGCGGTGTCAGAGTATGCAGAAGAACAAGATCCCGATTGCACCACCGCTCTGTATTTGGTGTTAGCAGAGAGATTCAGGTAATTTTGTGAAGTAGTAACATTAGCAATGGTTGTTGTTGTTACAAAATTATCGGTAGAGCTTTCCCATCTCAGAATATCCCCTGTATTTCCGCTAAGGGTTAAAGTAGCGCCATTGCTGCCTGAGCAAACGCTACTGCTACCGCTAATTGTGCCTCCTAAGCTTAAAGGATCAACTAAAACAGTAGAAGTGGTTGAGTATTGATCTGTACAGGTTCCTTTTGATAACACTGCTCTATAGTATGTATCTGCTGTGAGGTTTGGTGTGTCATAGGATTCATTGTTTGCGCCACTGCCACCTGAGACATTTACCCATCCTGAAGATCCATCTGGCGACTCTTGCCATTGAATGTTGCCTGAGCTTCCTGTTACCGTGATGGTTGTTGAAGTGTTGTAACAGATTGGCGCTGCACTCGCATTTGCACTACCGCCATTTATTGATGCGTAGTCAGAAAAATAACCATATCGACATCCTGCACTCGTTGCTTGTCCGTTGATAATGCCTAAGTGAAAATCGGTGCTGCTGTTGCTGATAAACCCACTGCTGCCTGAAGGAAAGTCGGTGGTGTTGTAAAGTACTCTCGCAGAGTACCAATCGCCGGCAATAGGTGTTCCTGGCACTACCAAGAAATTTCCTATGGGAATTGCAGCTGTAATCCCAGTAGCGCTGTTATACAAAGTGAAATCGCCTTGACCTCCATTTTTCACTAAAATATTGATGTAGAAAGGTTCGTCGGTATCTCTGAATACACTTACGCTGCGTGATCCCGTGCAAACGATAGGAGGAAGCAGCGCACCGCCTATTTCATCGCCAAATCCTGATAGATGAAAGACATATGCAGGGTGCGACATTTCGATGTATTCAGATGCGAGGGTGACCTGGTAGTTGTATGTTTGTCCAGCATTGATAGTGGTTTTCAATACTCCTCCAATTGTAACGGTGGTGTTGTCTTCGGTTGCGCAAATTACAGCCCTGTCACCTGTATTGGCATCAGGGGCATTTAAAAATCCTTTTGTAACAATGTATGTTGTGCCGACAAGAGCAACAGGTACAAGTTGGTCGCCTGCTAAATCCAAACCTGAAGTTTGCAAAATAGAGTCGTCTTTAATGGTCACTGCGATCGCCTTGTCCGATGTTATAAGCGTCCCAGATAAGTGGTCAACGCCATTGGTGCCAACCGCCATGGCCGAATAAGTTTGTCCCTTATTGAGTGTTATTGTAAAAGCAACATTTGCTGCATGCCCAGTAATTGCTTGGGTAGGAGTAATGGTAACAGTGGTGTTGTCTTCGGTTGCTACAATGTCAAAAGAGGAATTTCCTCCTACGCTCCATTCTACTTTTCCGTTTTGCAATAAATTTTGAAATGGAGTGTAAAAACGTGTTCCAAGGGCATTTGCTCCTTTGAGTACAAAAATATCAGAATTCAATACGTTTGGGCCAGTGGTTCCAAGTACCTCGTAGTAAGCGCTAATTTTTTCTGTGGCAGTAATGTGTAGTCCCTTGTTTTCAATGACATTAGCTAAGGGCTGTCCGCTTTCTATTTGCGAAATCCAAGTGGTTAAGTCTTGCGAATAAGTAGTATTTGCGGGAATATTGATCACTATTGGACTTCCACCATTGAAACCAGCAACGTTGGCGGGTTGCGCTATGGTTACTGTACTGGCAAGAGTACCTGCAGACATACGTAAGTAAATGGGCCTATCTGTATGTGTGCTCGTAACTTCTGGCGCTGCAAACCAAAAATCATTGTCGTTTTGCCCAATACTTGCAGTGGTCAAGGCAAAAAATAGAAGGAGTAAACAAATATTTTTCATAAATTTTTTGAACACAACAATTTTAAAACACATTCTTTTGGAACTTAATACTTTCTATTTGCTAGCACTTACTACGACTTTCAAATTAAAACGTTACCGATCAAACCCTTGTAAGATTTACAATAGCAAATCGCAAACAAGTTAAGGCCAATAGTAATAAGTCAACTTTAAGATTTTGGTCAGATGGTTTAAGGTTTTGACCATTGTCACCACTTTAAAGAAGTTATGATACGATGAACACGGATGAAGGTTCAGTTCGTTTGCCTTTATCGCTTTATTTTTTTTATAAAGATCTGTTTTTCAAATTATTAATTGATTTCGTGTGTTTCGGATCTTCGCCCTCTTCTTCATTTTTTGCGCTGAGATGAAAGCAGCGGCGGATCTCGTATTATTGATTTTCATTTTCAAAATTTAATGTTTTGTACTTAGTTCGATCAATATTTCGACCACCAGCAAAAAATCTTTGTTTGCTCTTTCTTGAACTTTGAACACTTATTGTTAATTTCGCTTCATGATTTTACCCATCGTTGCATACGGAGATCCTGTGCTGAGAAAAGAGGCAGAAGAGATCGATCAACAATACGAAGGTTTGCAAGCCTTTATTGCCAATATGTGGGAAACCATGGACAATGCAGAAGGCGTTGGCTTGGCTGCTCCTCAAGTGGGAAGAGCGATTCGCGTGTTTGTTGTTGATGCGGATGCATTTTCTGATGAAGATCCAAAGCTTGCTGATTTTAAAAAGGTGTTTATAAATCCAGTAATCGTTGAAGAGACAGGCGAAGAGTGGGCTTTTAATGAAGGTTGTTTAAGCATTCCAGGTGTGCGCGAAGATGTGAAGAGAAAGCCCATCGTTAAAATTAATTACCTCGACGAAAATTTTAAGGAGCATGAAGATACTTTTAATGGTATGGCCGCGCGCATCATACAACATGAATACGATCACATTGAAGGCATCCTTTTTACCGACCATATTAGTGCTTTGCGCAAGAAAATGGTGAAGAAAAAGATGGAAGACATCTCTAAAGGTGACGTGAAAGTTGCTTACAAAATGAAATTTCCGTTACTTAGAAGAATCAAACAATGAAATACATGAAGCATTTTTTCGCACTTATTATTGCTGTTTCCTTTGCTGCTTGTGGCGGATCAAAGAAACCAGAAGCTGATTTAGTAGTTGATTTTAACTCACGTTTAGAAGTCTTTGACCGTGATTGGAACTCAGGAAAGGTAGAAGGTTTGAAGTCTCAAAGCGATTCTTTGCTGCTCGTGGCTGAAGAAGTTATCAAAGAATATCCACAATCTAAAGATTTGCCATTGATTCTTTTTAAGTCTGGTGAAACAGCCTCTAAAATGAAAAATGGTGAAAAATCAATTGGCTATTTCACTAAAATGGTGGAACTTTTTCCAAGCAATGAAGATGCTGCAGAGGCAGCTTATTTGATCGGATTACAGTACGAAAATGTAATTGGAAATGCTGACAAGGCAGTAGAAGCATACCGCAAAGTGCGCAAAGATTATCCGCAAAGTGTTTGGGCTTCCAATGCGAAGTCTTCTATTTTGTTTTTGAACGAGAAGGAGAAATATTTTCAAGAATTTGAAGCCAACCTCAATAAGTCGCAAGATTCTTTAAATGCTGCGATGAAATAAAAAGAATTGCAAACAAAAAATCCTGTTCGGTTTCGAACAGGATTTTTTGTTTAAAGTCAGTACATTAGCAACACAAAAAAACAGCAATACTATGACCATGAAAGTGCTTTGTTTGGGATGGATCGCAGCATTAAGTTTAACGGCTTGTGGAAGCGACGCGTCTCAATCCAAAACGACAACAGGCAGCAATGAAGTGAAAATTCATCAATTGTCAGACCCTGAAAAACTGAATCCATTGACGTCCACCGACGCCAATGCCAGTACCATTTGCGCGAACATCTTCGAGTCCTTGGTTACCAACGATTTAACGACCTATGAGCGCAAAGCATTTTTGATTAAGACCTTGCCCGAGGTGGTCATGAATGCCGATCATTCCATTGACTTTGTGATGGAGTTCAGAGAAGAAGCGGCATGGCCCGATGGTTCGCCCATCACTGGCAACGATTTCGATTTTTCTTTGAAGCTGATCAAAAACCCTTTCATCAACTGCGGACCAATGCGATCTTCGTTTGAACTCTTCGATAAAGTAACTGTTGATGCCACCAATCCTAAAAAATTCACGGTGCACTGCGATACCATTTACAATGTTGCCGAAACCTATGTAACAAGTTTACAAATGTTGAACGCCAAAGTATTTGATCCAAAGGGATTGCTGAAAAACTTTTCAGTGTACGATTTGACGCACAACATAAAAGCGTTGGAGAACAATATTGCCCTGAAAGAGCAGGGTGAGTTTTTTAACAAGTCCTTCAATACTGCCTTGCCCGAAAATGCAGGAAGTGGTGGCTATCAATTTGACAAATGGGAAACTTTTCAAAGAGTGGTTTTGCACAAAAATAAGAACTGGTGGGCATTCAAATTGAAAGATGCCGACGCCGTTACTTTTCATGCCAATCCCGACAAATTGATTTACGAAACAGTAACCGATTTAAATACTGCCGTTGTGGCCTTAAAAGCAAATGAACTTGACGTGATGCACAGTATTCCCAACCGAGATTTTGTGCAAGACATGCAGGCGAGCAAGGAAATGCAAGACAAATTCTATTTGCTTTCTCCACCTCAATTTGCTTACGAGCACATTGGCATCAACACTAAAAACGCAAAGTATGCTGATGTGCGCGTGCGACAGGCCTTATCACATTTAATTGATGTAGATAAAATTGTGCAAGTGGTGGCTTATGGATTGGGAGAGCGCATTAGCAGTTTTATTCATCCGCTTAAAAAAGATTACTACAACAGCGACATTGAGATGCCCGACTACAATGTTGCCAAAGCCAAAAAATTATTGGCCGATGCTGGCTGGAAAGACAGCAACGGAGATGGTACGGTAGATAAAATCATCAACGGTGAAAAAACAGAGTTGGAAGTGAACGTTATGTACAACAAAGGAAATGAGCGACGAAAGAAAATATGTTTGTACTTTTTAGAAAGCGCAAAAGCAGCGGGTGTTAAAATAAACATTCAAGTAAAAGAGTGGAGCGAAATGCTGGATGCGGTGCATACCCATAGTTTCGAATTGTACGTTTTAACACTAACATCGTCGCCGCTCGAGAGCGATCCTAAACCAGTTTGGCATACTTCTGAATACGCTGAAGGAAGTAATTACACTGGTTTTGGTAACAAAGAGTCGGATGCTGTAATTGAAAAAATAAGAACGACGCTCGATGCAACACAAAGAGCAGTGTACTATAAAGAGCTTCAAAAAATGGTGAGCGATCAAGTGCCAGTGATCTTTTTAATGGCGCACAAAGAGAGAATTGCCATCAACAAAAGATGGGACAATGTGGTGGCGAGCGGACTCTATCCGGGCTATGATGCCACCATGTTTAAGTTGAGGCCTTAGCCGCATGTTGCAGTATATTTTAAAAAGAATTCTTGTTTTTGTACCCACGCTGCTGGTGATCTCTTTGCTGACTTTTACTTTGAGCGTTCATTCTCCGGGTGATCCGGTGGAAATTATAATGAACGCATCTTCGGAGAGCGGACAAGATGCCGATAAAATTGCAAAGAAAGACGAGTACCAAAAGATGCGGCACAAGCTCAACCTTGATTTGCCCGTTTTTTATTTTTCGGTTTCTGCCCTGTCGGAGTCGGATACGCTCTATAAAATTCCTGAAAAATTACAGCGCGAAAATCTCGCACGCTTGGTCGATCATTATGGCAATTGGGACAAAGTCAGCGCTTATTACCAGAGTTTGAACCATTTTGAAAACTATGCGGCTCATTTAAATGTGTCGGATAGTTTGCAAGACCATTGGATCGCTTTGCAGCAAATTACTTCTGAATTGTATTTTAAAAGTGATGCTGCCATCATTGAAAACAGACTGAGTGAAGTTGAAAAACAATTGCTTTTGATGGGCGCTTCAACAGCCGCGGGCATTGAATTTTCAAAGGTAAAACAGACATTCCATGCAATGGTGACGCAGCCAACGGCTTGGAAAAACTACATTCCCACTGTACATTGGTATGGCTTTGAAACGCAATACCACCTTTGGCTGAGCAAAATGTTGGTGGGAGATTTCGGACTCTCTTACTACAAACAGCAACCGGTGATCACCATGATTTTAGAGCGTATCGGTCCTACATTTATGTTCAGTATTTTGTCAATTCTCATCGCCTTTGCCGTGAGCATTCCTGTTGGTATGAACTCAGCCATTCACAAGGGCACAAAAAAAGACACCTTCATTACCATTTTGCTTTTTGTACTTTATTCCTTGCCTTCTTTTTGGATCGCAACCTTGTTCATCAACTATTTCACAAATAGTGAATACCTCGATTGGTTTCCTGTAAAAGGATTGCAAAATTATGCCGAAGGTGCGGGCTTTGTAGAGCGTACTTTGAATTATGCCCACCACATGGTGTTGCCTTTGTTTTGTTATGTGTACAGTTCTTTTGCATTTATTTCGCGACAGATGCGCGGCAGTATGTTGCAAACCCTGAGTCAAGATTACATACGCACAGCCTGGGCGAAAGGATTAGCGCCAAAGCAAGTGTACTGGAAACACGCCATTCGCAATTCACTATTGCCCATCATCACTTTGGTGGCTTCTATTTTTCCGTCGCTCATCGCAGGATCCATTGTCATTGAAAGTTTGTTTACCCTCCCCGGTTTGGGTATGCTCGCTTACGAAGCAGAAGTGATCAAAGATTTTCCGGTGATCTTCACGATAATGCTTTTGTCGGCGGTGTTCACGCTGATCGGTTATTTGGTTTCCGATATTTTATATGCTTTGGTAGATCCCAGAATTTCTTACAGTAAAAAATAAAATGATTTTTTAAAAGATCAAAAATTAGTTATATTTGATCTTTGTAAAGATCGTTTATGGAAAACCTATTTGAAAAGTCATTCCGGAAAGTCGATGGAATTAAATATTCCTATCAGCGTGATTTCATTAAAAAATTAAATCAAAAGGATCGTTTAATAGGATTGAAAGGTGCACGAGGTGTTGGTAAAACAACATTGCTGTTGCAATACATGAAAGACTATTTACCTGGCGGTGCAAAAACAATATACGTTTCTTTAGATGATTTATATTTTGCCAACACCACATTGGTTGAATTTGCTGATTCATTTGTAAAACAAGGAGGACATTTTTTGATTTTAGATGAAGTTCACCGCTATAAAAATTGGTCGCAGGAAATTAAAAATATTTACGACGATCATGCGGATCTTAAAATAATATATACAGGTTCGTCTATTTTGCATTTACACAAAGCAAAAGCCGATTTGAGCAGAAGATCTGTTATGTATGAGCTTCCCGGGCTTTCATTTCGAGAGTATTTGGAAATAAAAAGCAATGAAAAATACAATAGCTATTCGTTAGTTGAATTGATTAAAAATCACACGGATATTGCTAGAGATATCGTAAAAAAAATTCGCCCTATTGCTGAATTTAATGCTTATTTGTCGCATGGCTATTACCCTTATTTCTTAGAAAGTACAGAAACCTATCACATGAAATTGTCGGAAACTATCAATTTGATTCTTGAAATGGATTTGCCTTATTTTCAGGAATTGAGCTATTCAACCGTGGATAAGTTAAGACAATTGTTGGCAATTATTGCAGCTTCTGTTCCATTTAAACCTAATGTTGCCAAGCTTTCTGAGAAAATTGGATCCACAAGAAATTCTTTAAAAGACAATATCAATTATTTGGACGACGCAAGAATCATCAACACCCTTTATTCATCAAATAAAGGAATTAGTGCATTACAAAAGCCTGATAAAATTTATTTACACAATACTAATCTTTCCTTCGCTTTAAAATCAACTGAGCCTGATCGCGGTAATTTAAGAGAAACTTTTTTTATGAATCAATTGGCATTTCAAAATGATGTTACTTATCCTGCCAGCGGAGATTTTATGGTAAATGAAAAATTTGTATTTGAAGTTGGGGGTAAAAACAAGAACAAGGAGCAAATCAAGGAAGTCAAAAATTCTTTCCTTGCTTTGGACGATATTGAAATAGGAGTGGGAGATAAAATTCCTTTGTGGTTGTTTGGATTTCTGTATTAATTGATGATTTTAGTGATTATCCGCAATTGTACCCGTCTTCTTCTGAAAGTGGCGGTAGGTCCTTCGGAGTACCTCAGGAAGACAAATGTGTTCGATGCCCAACAAAGTTTTTTGAGAATGGTTGTATTCCTGAGGTACTCCGAAGGACCTATCGCCCTAAACTTAAAATTACAGGTACGATTGCGGATAATCACTGATTTTAAAATTGTCAACCAATACTTTTGCAAAAGGAATATATCTATGCAAATCAGTGACGAAACCTTTAGTGCTGCTGTGTCAATGGTGGCAGAAAAATAAATGGCTCTGCACATTAAAATATAGGAGATGGAGTCTGCAAGAAAAGTAGAATCTACCCCTGTTGAATTTTGGAAGCTTTGAATATTTGTTCGTCAGCATTGTGTATTTTCGATTAAAAGTTAGCAATGAGCGATCAATTCTCCTATAGAAAATACGTTTGGCAGCAGTTCAAAAAGAACCGTCCCGCTATTGTTGCTTATTATTTTATAGCGGTAATGGCAGTGGTGGCACTGTTGTCGAATACCATCGCCAACGACAAGCCCTTATATTGTCAATACAAAGGCAATACTTACTTTCCTGCAGCAAGAGAATATTTGGTGGATGCCGGACTGGTGCAATGGCCTGCTGATTTGGTGAATATTTCGTGGAAGATAGAAAGCTACGATGCTGTGTTGTGGCCATTGATTCCCTATGGTCCGAGAGAACTTGATTTTATGAACGATAGGTACAAGAGTCCTTTTGATGTGCAAGATGTTGCGAGTCAGCGCTGGCAACATTGGTTGGGCACCGACGAGCAGGGGCGCGACGTGCTGTCGGGCGTAATTCACGGCACGCAAACCGCTTTTATAGTGGGGATTGTTTCGGTGAGTATCACTTTGTTTATCGGTATCATTTTAGGCGCCATTGCTGGGTTTTATGGCGATCACGAATTGCAAATTTCGCGCGTTCGTTTTTGGAGCAATTTCATTTTTTTGCCCCTCGCTTTTTTCTACGGATTTCAGGTGCGCAGCTACATTATTTCAGATGCCTTTGCGGCATCGGCCTTTGATGGCTTTGCACAAATATTCTATTCTTTCTTTTTGTTTTTAGTGGTGTTGGCGCTTCTGAATCTAATGCTGTGGCCGCTCAAAAAAATATCATTTCTCGGTAAAAAAGTGGCGCTGCCCATTGATTTATTGATTAACCGCGTGATAGAAGTGGTGGTGAGTGTGCCCGGATTGATTTTGATTATGGCCGTTGTGGCTGTGATTGCCAAACCATCTATTTTTGTGGTGATGGTGTTGATTGGTTTGATGGGCTGGACAGGTATCGCGCGTTTTGTGCGCGCTGAAATGCTGCGCGTAAAAAAAATGGAATTCATGGAAGCGGCAAAAGCTTTTGGTTATTCTGATTTCAGAAGCATCGTGAAACATGCGCTGCCCAATTGCTTGACGCCCGTTTTCATCGCCGCTGCTTTTGGTATTGCGGGCGCAATTTTAACCGAATCAACCTTGTCGTTCTTAGGCATTGGCGTTGCGCCCGAAGATGTTACTTGGGGTTCTTTGCTCAGCGCCGGACGCAGTAATCAGCATGCGCACTGGCTGATTCTTACCCCAGGTATTGCCATATTCATCGTTGTTACTTTTTTCAATTTGGTGGGCGAGGGTTTGACCGATGCCTTAGATCCACGACAAAAGAAATAGTGTCATTATTTTACCCTGAGAAATTTATTGAGACTTTGTTGTTACGAGGATGAAATTTCGCATGGACATTTTTATTTTTTTGACACCCAACCATTCAAATACTGCTGGCGTACCCATAATATAAACCAAAACATATATTATGAAAAAATTAATTTTAACCTTACTCAGCTGCATTGCTATCGCAGGCTTTTTTGCTTGTAATAAAGACATTGTGCTTACGCCTGACCCTTTGCCGCCTGTGCTTAATGAATGCTATGACAGCACTTTGATTAGGCATCAAGGCGATAATCCGTATACAAGATGTTGGGTGGTAAGTGATCCTGTTTGTGGATGCGATGGCATCACCTATATCAATGGAGATGTTGCGCGATATGATCACGGGGTCATCAATTATACCAAAGGTCCTTGTGAGAAAAAGAACAAACACAAACACAAATGTGATAAACATTGCAAGCACAAAACAAAGGAAGATGATTGCCATGATTTAGATTTAATTGGCAGTGTAACATATATAGTGACTCCTACTTATAATCCAGTTTGTGGTTGTGATGGCGTAACTTATGATAGTCCTGAAGAAGCGATGTATACCTATGGTGTTAAAAGTTATACTCTAGGAGGATGTAAAATAATTGAGCCTATGCCTATAATCGACGAATGTCATAGTTTTCGAACAAATAATATGATATGTGCCCAAAATTTTGATCCTGTTTGTGGTTGTGATGGTGTTACGTACTCCAATGGTTGTCAAGCTACGGCAGCAGGTGTAAAAACATACGTAAGCGGACAATGCGGTACTAAACCGCCTGGTTGGACAGTTTGTGTTGATTCTAGTAAGATTAACGAAAATGCAATATGCACTAAAGAATATGCACCAGTATGCGCTTGCAATGGTGTTACGTATTCCAATAGTTGTGAAGCAACGGCAGCAGGTGTGACATCATTCGTAAGCGGGCAATGCGCCGCCAAACCGAATAGAATCTGTGAAGAGCCAAAATAGTATTGATAGTTGTTTCATTAATAGCTAATTTAACAAAAGAGAGGGGTTGGAAAACTCCTCTCTTTAATGCGTATCAATGGATTTTGTAACAAAGGAAATAATTAAAAAATGTATTGCTAAAGACCGCCGAGTGCAAGCTCAGTTGCATGAGTATTGCTTTCATATGATTATGCCATTGTGTTATAAATATGTGCGACAAAAAGAATTGGCGTGTGAATTATTTAATCAGGCTTTTGTGAAAATAATTTTCAATTTAGAAAAATACGATGAAGGCAAAGACTTTAAAAAATGGGCTCAAAGTATTGCGATCAATACCTTAATTGATGAGCATCGAAAGCAAGAGAGACTTAGAAAAGTAATGGATGCATCGATTGAAATAGAAAATAGAGAGTACCAATTGGCCTGTCACGCGGAGAACGATGTTGTGCGACAGTTGCAGAATGAAGGTATTGAGCAGATATTGGGGAAAGTTCCGCCGGTATCACGAAGAGTATTTAGTTTGTTTGCATTGGAAGGATATTCTCATCAGGAGATTAGTGAACAATTGAAAATTAGTACGGGTACTTCAAAGTGGCACGTGTCGAATGCCAGAGAAATACTTAAGAAATATGTAGTTGGGTTCTGTGTAATTTTATTTTATTTGAAATGAGTAAGGAGGAAGAAAACATTTCTGAATTTGAGTACGATCCACAATACTGGAAAGAAGCTGAAGTGCTTATCCATAGAGAGGAGAAACGTAGGAGAGTTGTCTTTTGGTTTCGAACATCGGGACTTGCGGCAACGCTGCTATTACTAGTTGGGAGTGCTATTTATTTTGCTGCTGAAAAGAAAATTGAAAGCACAGAAACACTTGCTTTGCAAATGAAAAAAGATGCTAAAATTGTAAATAAAAGTGAGGTGCTGCAACACCTTCCGCTTAAAAAAAATGCTGCAGTTAAAAGTGAAGTTAAAAGTGAAAAACAAAAAAAAGAAACAACAGCAAATACTATTTCGGGCCATTTTTACAAGAAAAAAATGAGCTCAAGTCGCTTTGATAGGATTGAAAAATCTCAAAGCGAAGAGGATGGCTTTATGAAAAAAGAGGAGGTCTTGGTCTCGTTGCCACCACATACTAAATCTCAGGAGGACAGCATTTCTATCAATAACAATGAAGCGAAATCACAAAGCGATAAAACACATTTCACAAGTGATTTTGCTTGTGTAAGGAAGACTGCTACTAACGGCATCAATGGCATTGCGGAACTTGTTTTGCCATTTGAAGTGGCGGGTGCAAAAAAATCAGCTGCTGATATTGAAGTTTACGCCTCAGCAATGATGCATCCCAACTATGGATATGGCAATGCCGACAAGATTTGGTTGCTTGCGGGGAATGCCGGATTTTCAATTTCCCGTAAATTGGCTCCGCGTATTTCAATGTCTATTGGGGGGCAATACAATTATTACAGGGGCTTGTATGACCAGGATCAACACACTGATTTCAAAACCAAAAATGTCGATACAGTGGTTCAATACTACAAAATCGTGAAGAATAAAGATTTAGTTCCGGCAGGTCTTGTAAATGGTGACATTATCTTTGTTAATAATTCAGTAAATTCTTCAATTGATACACTTAATTTTGGAAAAGCAAGCGATCAAAATACAATACAAGGGCGACACACAAGAACTGAGAAAAATGTTTTGTCGGGTGCTATTTTGATTCCCATTGAAATCCGTTACCAATATAAACGCATGCGCTGGATTTCGGGAATTAGTGTGGAATACTTGCTGTACAATCAAGTAGAAGTTTATGAAAGTACAAATGTAAGCGGATGGATTTCGGATCAAAAAAGCACGGTGCAAAAAAATGATTTCAATGGATTGAACCGACTTTGGTACAATGCTGTTTTAGGAATGGATTACAGAATCACTCCGGCTTTTTCAATTGGAGCAAGGGCTGTGCTGGGGATGAACGACATCACTAAAAATGCTTATTTCGCGAATAGTGCCAACGATAAAAACATTAATTTTTCATTGACACTTAGGTACCATTTGAATTCATTATTCTTCTGATATTTTTGTTCTGTCACTATCGCCTATTTAGTATCTTTGCTTCATGAGTAAAAAAACAGTGGTGATTGGTGCCTCTACCAATGTGGAGCGCTATTCGTACAAGGCAACTGAAAAGTTGAAGGCATACGGACACGAGGTGGTTCCGGTGGGATTGAAGGAAGGCGAAATTGTAGGACTTCAAATTCTCACGGGTTTGCCCGAAGTAAAAGGAGTAGACACGGTGACGATGTACGTGGGGCCTAAAAATCAGTCGGCTTATTATCAATATATTTTGGACTTGAAACCGAAGCGCGTGGTGTTTAATCCCGGAACTGAAAATCCTGAGTTTGAAGACCAATTGACTTCAGCGGGCATAGCACCTGTTGAAGCATGTACTTTGGTAATGCTGAGTGTAGGAAATTATTAAATAAGTTCAAGGTTTAAAGTTTAATGTTCAAAGTTAGCGCTGTGGAACATTGAACTTTAACCTTTGAACATTGAACCCGTTTTGATGTTTTTAAAAAGTTTATCACTTCTTAATTTTAAAAATTACCGTGAGGCTGAATTTGAGTTTCACGATAAGGTGAATTGCTTTGTGGGCAACAACGGCGAAGGGAAAACGAATATCTTGGATGCGATTTATTATTTGTCGTTTTGCAAGAGTTTTTTCAATCCGTCTGACAGTCAAAATGTGCTGCACGGTGAAGCCTTTTTTTTGGTGCAGGGCGAGTTTGACAAAGGGGGCGAGTGCGATAAAATTTACTGTGGTGTTAAGAAAGGTCAACCCAAAATTTTCAAGAAAAACAAAAAGGAATACGATCGTTTGGCCGAGCACATTGGCGGTTATCCGCTGGTGATGATATCCCCGTCAGACAGTATATTAATTTACGAGGGCAGCGAAGAACGAAGAAAGTTTATTGACGGTATTATATCGCAATACGACAGGACTTATCTTGATCATTTGATACAATACAACAAAGCATTGGCGCAGCGCAACGCGCTGTTGAAGTTGTTTTTCAAAGAACGTCGTTTTGATGCAGAGTCACTCGATATTTGGAGTGAGCAGCTGCAACGTCACGGTCAATTTATATATGAAAAAAGAGCCGACTTTATTCAGCAATTTGAACCTATATTTCAAGATTATTTTAAAATTATTTCAGGTCAAAAAGAAAGTGTGGAGTTGGAGTATCAATCGCCATTGAGCAATGGTGATTTTTCGGAGGTTTTGCAAAGTACGGTCGACGATGACCTGCGCAAACAGTACACCACCATGGGGGTGCACAAAGACGAATTGCAATTCAATATTGGCGGACACCCCCTGCGCAAGTTTGGATCACAGGGTCAGCAAAAATCGTATTTGATTGCTTTGAAAGTGGCACAAATGGAGTTTTTAAAACAAATAAAAAAGGTGAATCCTATTTTATTGCTCGACGATATATTTGATAAGTTGGATGAAAAAAGAGTGACACATTTGCTCGATCTGGTGAACTCACGTAAGTTCGGACAAATATTCATCACCGACACGCATCCCGAGCGCATTGAGCAATTGCTGCGAACTGTAAAAGGTGCTCACAAAATGTTTGAAATTGAAAATGGAAGTATAAAAAGAGTGTGGCATGAGGAGAAAAAATGAGTCAACAATAAAGGAAGCCATTCAGGATTTGATTGACGCTTATCGCTTGCGCGCTGGCATGAATCAGGTGGAGATTAAAAAAATTTGGGAGGAGATGATGGGACCTTTTATTGCCAAGGAAACCGAGAAAATTAAATTGGAAAAAGGGATATTACACATCAAAGTGAAGTCGGCACCCTTGCGCCACGAATTAATGATGATGAAGTCGAAAATTGTAGAGAAAATAAATGCCGAATTGAAACAAGAATTGATTCACGACGTGCAGGTTTGGTAGTTAATTTGTAAACCATGGCATCAAACAAACACGCTTTACTTCGCTACCGCATCATTGACAAACGCTTGCGCAATAAGTACAAGCCTTTTCCTACCATTGAAGCGCTGATGGCCGCTTGTGAGGAGGCGCTCTATGGTTCTGATATGGGTGATGTTATTTCAAAATCCACCATTGAAAAAGATTTGCGCGCTATGCGTGAAGACGACGAATTGGCCTACCACGCACCCATTAAGTTCAGCAAAAGGGAGAAGGGTTATTTTTATGAAAATGCTGATTATTCTATTGACGATATTCCTTTGAACGACGACGACCTGTCGGCGATTCAATTTGCGGCGCGCACGCTGTACCAGTTTAGAGACAACGACATGTTTAAGCAATTTCGTTTCGCGATCGACAAAATTTTCAACCGCATGAATATTTCCAGTGAGGTGAAAGACGAGGCCATTGTGCAGTACGTTCAGTTTGATCAAGTGGATGCAGCTACTGGTAGTGAGTATTTGCCAATGGTGCTTTCATCCATCAAAGAAAAATTGAAATTGATGGTGCATTACCAAGGCTTTGGAAAAGATGTTCCGTCTGAAAATTGCATTCATCCCTATTTGCTCAAAGAATACAAGCACCGCTGGTATCTGATAGCTTACCACGAAGGAAAAAATAAGGTGATCACTTATGCATTAGACCGCATTGTGAAGTTAGAGTCGACTAAAGCGCATTATGTCGTCGCCGCTGATTTTAATCCAGCTACATTTTTTAAATATTCTTTTGGCATCACACAAATTGATGAAGCGCCAATGGATGTTGAATTGCTGTTTAACGCTGTTCAAGGTGCCTACATTAAATCACAGCCTTTACATGCGAGTCAACGCATAGTTGAAGAAAATTCGACCCACGTGCGCTTGGCTTTGACGGTCAATATTACCCATGAATTTGTAGAGCAACTTTTAAGCTATGGCGCCAATGTGAAGGTGCTCGCACCTGAGAAATTGAAAAACTTGGTGGTGGATAAACTTAGCGCTGCGCTGAAGCAATATTAATCGGGAAGTTTGAAAACGTAGGTATTCGCTATTTTGTCGTGCAGCGCTTGTTTGCGCACATCCCAAAAGACAAGAAGACAGCCTGCTAAAAATAAAAAATTAAAAAGCACTCCAAAATTAGCGAAGAGTGGTATGCTTCCCAGTAATACAAAGAAATTTTTGCTGAAGTAACGACCGGCTGCATTTGCGATGCTGATGCGCTCGCCGCTCTCTTTGCCCACCACAATGCCAAAAGCCATTTTGCCAACAGTGGCCTGCTTTACCGACGATTCCATAAAGATGGTGTACAGCGCGCCGATGAGTGACGAAAGGTAAACGTAATTCATGAATTGTTCTGTTTTCATTAGACCTATCATCGATTCCCAATCGCTTGCCAATTGCCCCAAAAACATATAAATAAAAACAACGGCCTGCACGAAAGAAAGCAAAATCAAGTCGATCACAGCAGCACCCAAGCGCGTCCAGAAGGAAGCATATTCCGTTTCATTTTGGGACTGTTCATTGTTGTTAGTGTATTCCATGATAATAGGTGCTTAAACGTGCAGTCCGCACTCGCTTTTGTCTTTGTTGATCCATCGTCCTTCACGTCCTTTCCCTTTTGCAGTACAGTGCGTACAGCCTATTGAGCTGTAGCCTTCGGCTTCCATTGGGTGTTTGGTTAAATTAAATTTTTCAAAATAAGCAGCAGCATCCGCAGTATTGAAATCAATGATGGGATAAAATTTGATGATGTCGTCTTTCTTTTCAAAAACATTCAATGACTTGCGGTGGGTGTTTTGCGCACTCATCAAGCCTGATATCCATATGTCGTAGTTCGGTTTGACTCTGTCTAAAGGCTCCACTTTGTTGATAGAACAGCAGAGATCAGGGTCCTTCTTCCAGGTTTCGTCGCTGCGCGTGAAATCATTTTTCCAGGTTTCAGGCAAAATGTCTTCAACGTGCAAAGACAACTGTTGAATCAATTTGTTCTTGTACTCTTTGGTGGCATCGAAATGGTAGGTGGTATCTAAAAAGTGAATGACTTGCTTTGCATTCACTTTGGTAATCATGTGCAAGAGTATGGCCGCTGTTGTTCCGAAAGACGAAGTAAAGAGTACTTTTTCGGGCGCAAAATCTTTGTACAATTCGGCAACTCGCTGTTCGGGAGTGAGTGTTGCGTATTTAATATTGAGGGCATCTATGTTCATGTGCTACAAATATAATGTATTTAGTCAAAATTATTGACGCCTCCTTTTAGGCTGAGAACGTTGTTGAATCCGTTTTTAAGCAGCACTTCACTGGCTGTTTTGCTTTTGTTTCCTGAGCTGCAGTATAAAACATAGTGTTTTGATGGATCTAAGTCTTTTAATCTTTCTTGTAAATTTTCCAGCGGAATGTTGATGCCGCCTATGTTTTTTAATGCGTGTTTGTCGGGTGTGCGCACGTCGATGAGTTCAAAATGCTGCGTGCTTATTTTGAAATCAGCGCAGCTGATTTCAACGACGTCATGTTCTTGTCCGCAAAACATTTGGTAGTTGATCAGTGTGTTTATGGGCGCTTGCGTGGGATCAAGGCTGAGTTCAATCAACGTTGAGGCGTTGTTGAGCGCGTCGAAAATCCACAATTTGTCAATCAATGGAGTACCTATGCCCGTAATGAGTTTGATGCATTCCATGGCTTGCGCTGTTCCAGCTATTCCTGGAAGTGCGCCTATGACACCCGCTTCGGCGCACGAAGGTACTTCACCCGGCAATGGCGGATTTGGGTAAAGGTCGCGGTAATTTACGCCTCTTTGCGCACCTTTGGCACAATTGAAAATTGCGATTTGTGCGCTGAATTCGCTGATGGATGCAAAAACATTGGCTTTTCCAAGTATTACGCAAGCGTCGTTGATGAGGTAGCGCGTTGGAAAATTATCTGTCCCATCTAAAATAATATCGTAGCCGCTGATGATTTCAAGGGCGTTTTCAGTTGTGAGGTGTTCGGCGTAAATATCGGTTTTAACGAAGGGATTGATGCGGCTGATTTTCTCTGCTGCCTTAGCGGCCTTATTTTCACCTAGATCGGCGTCGTTGTATAAAATTTGGCGGTGCAAATTGGAGGCCTCAATGCGATCGCCGTCCACAATGCCAATGCGGCCAATACCAGCGGCGGCGAGGTATTGCAAAGCCGGACAACCCAAGCCTCCGGCACCAATGACGAGCACCGCAGCAGCTTTTAATTTCTCCTGTTTTTCTTTGCCAAAAGAAGGAAGAATCATTTGCCTATCGTAGCGTTGTATTTCTTTATCGCTGAGCATTTAATTTGCTTTGAAGTTCAAGTTTTACTGTTTGTTATTGCCGTTTGATTTAAGTGACTTTGTGATCTCGTTGAGTTGATCTACTTTGCTTTTGAAATCTCCGGTTAATTTACTTCTTATTTCTCCTAAGTTGTCAATTACTTCTTGGGTGGAGTCGGGAATCGCTTCTTCTAAGTATTCGCGAATTCTTTTGGAGAGGGTGGGTGATTTGCCATTGGTAGAAATACCAATTTTTAAATCACCTTTGGTAACCACTGATCCCAAATAAAAATCGCATAAGTCGGGTGTATCGGCGACGTTTACTAATATGTTTTTTTTCTTCGCTTCGTTGCGAATGTTTTTGCTTTCTTCTTTACTGTCGATGGCGACAAACAATACGTTGATATCCTGCAAGTCTTCAGAAGAGAAAGCTTTTACAGTAATTTCGATGCCTACTTTTGTTGTAAGTTCAATGGTCTCTTCAAGGAAATAGGTCGCCACCATTTTGATGTTGGTGGTAGGACTGTTTTTCAAAAGCGAAGTCAGTTTTTCCAATCCAACATTTCCACCACCTACAATAAGAATGTTGAGTCTTTCTGGGAGAAGAAAGATGGGGTAGAGGGGGTTTTGTGTTGGGTCAGTGCTCATATAAAATGTTTGTGTATTCTGTACTATAGTTTTCAGAACATGGGCTTCCCTCTGGGAGGAGAGGTGTGCGATGGAAATTGCGAAGGCAGGGAGATGGAATAAATCTCTTTTTATTCCATCTCCCTCCTCCCCGCGAAAAAGGCTTTCACACCCCTCTCCTCCGAGAGGGAATCCCATGCCCTGAAAACCAAACAAAGAACTAAGTATTACAAAGAATTATTAAATTCTCTTTCAATAATTTTCTCCACCATTTGTTGGTGCACATTCACTACATCGCCAATGACGATGATCGCTGGAGCTTTAATTTCGTTGGAAAGAACGAGTGTTTCAATGTTTTCCAATGTGCCCCGCACGCATTTTTCGTCGGGCAAGGTGCCATTTTGAATGACTACGATGGGCGTTTTTGAATGACGGTGTTTAAGAAATGCTTCTACAATTTGAGGAAGCTTTCCGAGTCCCATTAAAATCACCACTGTTGCTGTTGATTGAGCCGCCAAAGGAAGATCAGTCGACAATGCCCCTTCTTTGGTGGTGCCTGTTACTACCCAAAAACTTTCGGCATAGCCGCGCGCCGTAACAGGTATTTTTTGCAATTCGGGAACGGCGATCGAGCTCGATATTCCGGGGATCACCGTGCTGTCGATGCCGTAGGCATAAGCATACGCGATTTCTTCTTGTCCGCGACCAAATACAAAAGGATCACCTCCTTTTAAACGCACCACATTGCCGTACAAGTGCGCGTATTCTACAATGAGAATGTTGATTTCATCTTGCGTGAGCGAATGTTTGCCAGCGCGTTTACCAACATAAATTTTGGGCACATTCACTGGTGCGTATGCCAGCAATTCGGTATTGATTAAAGCGTCGTACAATACAGCGTCGGCACCAGCCAAAGCGTTTACTGCTTTGAGCGTGATCAATTGCGGATCACCCGGACCAGCGCCTATCAGCGTGAGATGAGGTTTGTTGGCCAGCTCCGATAACATATTTAACGTTTATGCTTTTTCTGTTGTGTTGGCCAATTGTAAATCTCTCAACGTCGTTAAACCTTTGTAAAAAGTATTGGCGTCTGCAATGTAGGCGTCAGCAAATTCTTTAGTAGGTTCGTTCTTGTTGATTTTTAAGATTTGTTCTTTGGCACTTGGAAAAACGGTGAATTGTTTGCTTGCAACAAATTCTGTTTCAAAATCGTTGATCACACCGTTTTGTGTATTGGTTTGTTTGCCAACGCTGGTTAACATTGCCTTTGCACCGTTCACCATTGAGCTGTAAGCGTGGTAAATTGCATCGGCGTATTTTCCTGCAGCAGCGCATTCAGTAGCCAAAGACAATTTCTCTTCTACGTCTAAAAACAAAGTTGAAATCATGTCAATCACAACACCAGCACATTCGCCCACACCAATTGCTTTTACGTACTCTTCAACATGTCCCCAATCTAAGAAATCTTCGTCTTTCACATTGCTTGTGTCGCCCAAAGCTTTCAAAAGATTGTAAAAATAGTTTTTGCCTTGGCGCTCAAAATACTGCCAGTAGTATTCACCATCAGTTTGGTTGGCGCTGTAGTCGTCTAATACAATGCGTACCGCTTCTAAAACTCTGCGTGACGGTATTTTAAGTATTTTCTCTGACATGGCACCTTGTCCATTTCCTTTGCTGCCACCACCCAGCAATACTTGTAGTGCAGGCATTACTTTTCCGTTTACATTCATTGAACTTCCGTGAAAGCCAATGCCTGCTAATGCGTGTTGACCGCATGAATTCATGCAACCACTAATTTTTATAGAAAGATTTTGGTTGAATACCAATTCAGGATATTCTTCTTCAATCATTTTTTCAATGACTTGTGCCGTGTGCACGCTGTCGGAAATACCGAGGTTACAAGTGTCGGTGCCCGGACATGAGGTAACATCGGCAGGAGAGTTAAATCCTGGTTTTGCCATCTCCATTTTTTTCAATTCAGTATACCAAAATTTCAAGGCTTCGGGACGAACATATTTCAACATCAATCCTTGGTTCACTGTAATTCTGATGTCGTCAGCAGCGTAATCTTTCACCAAAGCAGCCAAGTTTCTGGCTTCTTTCAAGTAAAAATCGCCATTGGTCAATTTGATCCAAATGCCGAAAAATCCTTTCTGTTTTTGTTCAAAAACATTTGATTTAAACCATCTGTCGTATTCTTTTTCATCACTGATGGTGACTTCTGGAATGGCTTTAACAGCTGGAGCAACAGTATTTGCGTAGGCAGCTGCATCGATAGGATAGGTTTTGTGCTTGATGGCTTTCCATTCGTCTTCTACTAATTTTGTAAAAGCTTCCAATCCTAAATCGTGCAATAAATATTTAATTCTGGCCTTGTGTCTTTTAGAGCGCTCACCGTGACGGTCGAAAACGCGCAAAACCGCCTCTGTGTAAGGAATGATTTTGTCGGAAGACAAAAACTCATAAGCAGTATGTGCGTGAAAAGACTGGGCGCCTAAGCCACCAGCCAACATTACTTTAAAGCCAAGAACTCCGTTTTCAATTTTCGGAATGAATCCTAAATCGTGAATGTAAGAGAACGCTTCGTCTTTGTCGGAAGCAGAGAAAGAAATTTTAAATTTTCGGCCCATTTCCTGACAAACAGGGTAGCGCAAGAAATATTCAAACATTTCTTGAGCATAAGGCGCAACGTCAAAAACTTCGTCTTTATTGATGCCTGCGTCTGGTGATGCGGTGATATTTCGCACAGTATTACCGCAAGCTTCGCGCAAAGTAACGTTTGATTTTTCAAGATCGGCCCACAATTGAGGCGTTCTGTCTAAACTAACGTAGTGAATTTGTATGTCTTGACGTGTAGTGGTATGCAATCTTCCAATAGAATATTCTTCTGATACTTCGCATATTCTCAGCAATTGATCTGTAGTCATTTTGCCATAAGGTATTTTGATGCGAATCATTTGTACCCCTTGCTGACGCTGGCCATAAACACCTCTTGCCAAACGCAAGCTGCGAAATTTCTCTTCGTCAATTTCTCCTGCGCGGAATTTCGCGATTTTCTTTTCAAGATCGATGATGTCTTGCTGTACTACCGGATTTTCTAATTCTGATCTGAAGCTTTGCATATTGCTGTTTTTTTTAAAGATGGTCAAAAGTACGAAGTACAATGCTCTTTTGAAACAAAGAAATAAAATTTGATTTATTATTTATTTTTCAGGAGAGGATTATCGCTCCATAATCATTTTAATATTCGCTATAAAATCAGGCATGTTCCCTTTGGTGTGCTCGTAGCCTTTTTCATTAGAAAATCCCTTTTGAATCCAAGTGAATTTGGTTTTTTGATCAGAGATTTTTTCTAAGAGGTAAGTCACTGAAGAGTAGTTTTCGGGTTGGTCTTCAGTACCTGAAAATCCGCTCCAATAACTGTAGCTTATTTTTTTGCACAGTTCATTTTCCAAAATAAAACCACGATCGCGGTATTTTTGACCGTTGTATTCTCCTTGAAAAATGACTTCGCTTCCTACTTTCCAGTCGGTCACGGTTTCGGTGCCATAAAGGTATTCTTTAATAATTTCGGGTGTTGTTAATGCTTTCCACACTTTTGCCAAATCAGCATTAACTTCAATGGATTGCGCTACTATTAAATCGTGGTTCATATATAAGGTTTTAACGTAAATCTATACAATAAAAAAAAGCCCCTCAAAAAATGAGGGGCTTTCATCATACAAACCTGTAAGCCGGATCCTGTATCGGTTGCCCGATCCCTATCATTTATCTATACGCTCTACCCGTTGGGTTAGAGCGAGCAGCTCCCCAACCTATTTGAGCTTTCATCCCAAGGGGTTTTTACAAAACCTAAATTACTTTAGATAGTCGTGCGCTCTTACCGCACGTTTTCACCCTTACCACAAGTGGCGGTATTTTCTGTTACACTTTCCGTCAAAGAACTTTTGCAAGAACCTCGCCCTCGTTTTCACAAGGCATGGTGCTCTGCGATGCCCGGACTTTCCTCCCTGTGTCTTTCAACAAGGCGATAAGGCAGTTTGTACTGTGGCGAAGTTAGTTTTTTTTTGCCATTGTATGGTGTAAATGTGAGGACTGCACTTGAATGGTAGTAATGTATTGTTTCGTTTTTTGAACTTCGCTGTTGAAGCCGTTCGTGGATGAAATTCCACCCTTTATCGAAAAGGTTATTTGTGTTAACGACTTGTTGAAAGTTCTACTTGACTTCAGTGCATTTATTGCCTATTATTGTGCCGCGGGAACTAATTTTTGTATAAGGCTTAACCATCTTTATATGAAAACAAAAGTATTGTTTGTTGTTTTAGTGCTCGTTTCTTTCGCTGCAAATGCGGTTTATATTTCTGGGAAATATCTCGGAAATGGTGCAGCTTCAAAATCAATTAGTGGTTTGGGTTTTCAGCCAGAAGTAGTATTGGTGAAGGGTGCCTCATCGCAAGATGGGTGGATTGCTACTTCAACTATGACGGCAGGTCGTGCAAAATTATTGACAAGTAATGCAGCACCAGCAACAGGGTACATCAATTCAATTGATGTCGATGGTTTTACTGTAGGGAATTCATCTGCTTCAAATACCAATGCAGCGGTGTATTATTTTGTGGCTTGGGACAATGGTGACGCCGGTATTACTGTGGGTAGTTTTACGCCTGTGACTTGTGGTGCATCAGCATGGGCAAATTCAACATATTATGGTCCGGGTTCAATGGTTACATACGGCGGAAGCAACTATCACGCGCAGGTGGGACACAATTCAAATTCAGCGACTAATCGCCCCGACTTAAACGACGGTTCATGGCGAAATGTGGGTGCCTGCAGTGTTTTTGGTGTGAATATCAATGTTGGTTATCGACCGGAAATGTTATGGATTTTTGGCGAAGGGGTTGATAATTTATGGGGGGAAACGTCTCCTGCACAATTTACATTTGACAATTCCAATTCTGATAAGATGGCCAATTTCACGCAAGGAAGTGTGATTTCTGGTGCCGAAAAGGTGAACAGTGATTTGTATGCCAGTGGTTTTACAACTGGTGCGGTAAGCAATAACTTGGCAGCAACTGGCGGTCCGGCAAATGGCGTGAAATACAATTATGTTGCATTTAAACCAGGTTCACTAACAGCAACAGGCGCATACACCGGAACTGCGGCTAACAACCTGGCAGTAGCTACCGTTGCGCCCCCAAATTTTATTATGGTGAAAAATTTTGCAGGGGGTCAAAATACTTGGTTTAAAACTTCAGCGATGGGGGTAGATACTTCCTATAAATTCACGGGTGGTCCTGATGTCACGAATGTAAAGAAGTTTACTGCTACCGGGTTTACCTTAGGCGTGGGTGGAGAAGTAAATACCAATGCAAGCAATTACGAATATTTTATGATGAGCGGTGGTATGACCTTGCCAGTGAAATTACTGTCTTTTAATGCAAGTAAGCAAGGGGAAGCGGTTTTGGTGGAATGGCAAACAGCAATGGAAATCAATTCCAATTCTTTTGTAGTAGAACGTTCGGCTGACGGCATTCATTTTTCAACGATAGCGACCTTAGAGGGCGCAGGAAATAGCAATGCTGTTTTGGATTATTTATTTACCGACCATGCGCCTTTGACAGGTAGTAATTATTATCGATTGAGACAATACGATTTAGATGGTGCCAATGAACTCTTTCATACTGTGGGGCTAAACTTTAACAATGGGTTGGCGCTGCTGCAATTGCAAGTGAATTCAAACTTATTGGAAGACGAAGCGCAGTTCACTTTTGACGCGGAAGCGCAAGGGCAATATGTGTTTGAAATATTCGACGCTATTGGTCAGCGCTTGTATGTTTCCGATGTATCGGCAAGCAAAGGAAACAACCGCATTGATTTGTCTTTTGCCAATTACAGTAGTGCGTATTTCATAGCGCGCATCACTTCGCCAAAGCAAGAATCGCAGCAAATTAAATTGCTCAAAAAATAATTTTTTACAAACGAGTGAAGTGCAGTGTGATATTTGATCATTATCGATAATCATATCTATTTTTTCAAAAAGTCGATTTGAGTTCCGTTCGCCGGATAAAAATACAGATTCGTCGAAAAGCCTTCCTAACCACGACTTGTTTTCTTGACAGCAAGCGCTATTAGTGCTAACATTGTATGGGGAACTAATTTTTGTATAAGCATAAAAAACTTTATATGAAGAAGTGTTTGATATTATTTTTTCTTTTCACAACCCTATTCCCAGTGGTGGCATTCGCTACCACCTATGTCAGCAATGGATCTTCGAGCAATTGGAATACCGCAACCGCATGGACACCAAACGGTGTGCCTGTAGTTGGAAACTGGCCTTACGACAATGTGACCATCAACAATGCCATTACCTACACCGGAAGTTTAACCAGTTTTAGTACTTCTGCCATTGTGGTAAACAATGGGGGTGCTTTAACGGTGACGGGTAATTTCACCAATGGCAATTGGGGTAGTCCTTCCCTAAGTATAGCTTCAGGGGGTACGTTTACAGTTGGCGGTTTGTTGAATTTAACGGGTGCTGATGCTTTCAGTAATGCAGGTACATTAAATGCAGGTACTTTCACTATTAACAATGCAACGAGCACTGCAGTTACAAATACAGGAACGATAAATGTCACCAATAATTTCTCTATAAACACCAACCGTACTTTCACTACCACTGCTGGTTCTATTTCTGTTGGAGGTATTTTTTCTTTGGCTTCAAGTGCGGTGATGAATGTGTCGAACACGGTTATTAATGTGACAGGTAATTTCAATGTTACGGCATCGGCAACCTATTCGTCTACCGGCACAAGTTTAACTGTTGGTGGAACAATGAACAATACAGGTGCTGTTGGAACGGTGATTGGTGGAACGGTATCAATTACTGGAAATGTAAACAACACTGGTTCGTCGAATTTAACTTTCAATGGAGCAACAACAATTGCTGGTAATTTGGTGGCTTCAGGAGGCACTAAAATTTCCGTCAATTCAACTACTGCTATCACAGGAAGTGTTTCGCTCACTGGTAGTGCTTATGTAAAAGGAACGGGTACTGTTTCTTGGGGATCTTTCAGTACTGATAATAGTGGCAGCAATATGCAATGTCAAGACGGAACTAAGTTTGATACCGACGTTAGCAGTGCTCCTTTAATACCAGGAGGCTCTTCAAAAAATTTAGGTGCAAGTTGTACCATTTTGCCTGTACAATTGGTGTTGTTTAAAGTGTTGGTAGATCAAAAAAATGTAGTGTTGCATTGGACGACGGCAAGTGAAATCAACTCTAGTTTTTGGTTGGTGGAACGATCTGTTGATGGTGTTCATTTTGAAACAATCACGCAAGTGCAAGCAGCAGGAAACAGTCATTCGCTTTTGAATTATAGCTTTATTGACACGCAAGCAAAATCGGGTATCAATTACTATCGTTTGCGCGAGGTTGATGCGGACGGCGCCAGTGAATTGTTTGCGCTTAAGGCGATTGATTTTAAAATTGAAAATGGAGTGTTGCGTTTGACGGCTCAACCTACTGCTTTTGACGATCAAGTGCATTTTTCTTTTGAGTCTGCAGATGCTGCTACCTATAGCTTTGAAATTTTTGATGCCTTGGGTCAATCCTTGTACAGCGACATGTTGCTTGCCAACAAAGGGGGCAACAGTATCGATCTTAATTTGTCTGAATTCAGCAGTGGTTATTATTTTGCGCGCATCACTTCTGCGCAAGGAATTGCTGCGCAAATCAAAGTGCTGAAAAAGTAATTTTCAAAACTGATTGCGGTCATAGTGCTCCTATTGACTATGCCATAGTTTTGGCTCAAACCGCAATGTATGAGTCAAAACGACAAAGGTATTTCCGCTGAACTGCACAAAGTGCAGCAATTACTTTCCGAAAAAAACAAAGAGATCGACTTATTGAATAGTATTCTCAATGAAGCTTGTTTGATATCGCGTACTGATTTGAAAGGCTACATCACTTATGTCAACGATAAGTTTTGCGAAGTTGCAAAGTACACGCGAGAGGAGGTGGTGGGTAAAAACCACAACATCGTGCGGCATCCTGATATGCCCAAAGATGTTTTTAAAGCCCTGTGGTCAACAGTGGGCAAGGGAGAGTTGTTTAGAGGTGTGGTAAAGAATCGCGCGAAGGATGGCACGCCCTACTGGGTAGATGCGCTGATTGCACCTGTTATGGGTGACAACGGTAAGCCAGAGTCTTATATTGGTGTGCGCTATGATATAACGGAGCAAATCAAAAGAGAGCAGGAAATAGAAAAGCAAAAGGAGGCTGCGGCAGCGGTGCTTGAGGGGTGCTTGGATGCAGTGATTACCATTGATGGAGAGTCGAAATCAATACTTTTCGCAAACAAGGCAGCTGTTGAAATGTTTGGTTTTTCTAAAGAAGAACTGTTGGGCAACAATGTGCAAATGCTGGTGAATGAGGATATCCGCGTGCGCCACGACGCTATTGTGGATGCGAATATTAAAACAGGAGTCAATAAAGTGGTGGGTGGATCGCGCGACTTGAATGTTTTTAAAAAAGACGGAACCTCGTTTTGGATTTCCCTCAGCTTGTCGAAAATTGAGTTGCACGACAAAATACAATACACTGCATTTATAAAAGATATCAGCGCTGCGCACGCCAATCAGCAGGCATTTTTAGAGGCTACCAAATTTATCAGCGCTATGGCGGTAGGTGATTTTTCAGTGCAAATGCAAACTGCTGATTTGCCAATGGATTTCACCACCAAGCAAGTGATTGAAAATTTAGAAGGATTGCGCCACACGGTGGGTAACATCGTTTCAGCAGTCAATGATGTGGTGCAACAAGCTGGGGTAAAAGGCGAATTGAATGCCCGTTTGCATTTACCCGAAGTACAGGGCGATTGGAAAAATTTGGTATTGGCTATCAACACACTTTTACATTCAATAGCCGAACCTGTGATGGAATTTAAAAGTTTGGTAGAGCTGTTGTCGCAAGGCGATTTAACGCAGCACTTTGAAATGGAAGCTGCTGGTGACATCAAAGCTATGGGCAATGCCCTGAACGCAGCGTTGGAGAATTTGAATGTTATTTTGGGTAATATCTCCCAAAGTGCCCATGTTGTTGCTGATAGTTCGGTGAGTTTAGAAGGCCAAGCCGATGCGATGAGTGCTACAACAATGGAAGTGGCTTCGGCCATTTCGCAAATGTCGAAAGGGGCACAAGATCAGGCGTCGAAAACAGAAGAGTCGTCACAAAAAATGGAATTGGTGTTGCAAAGTTCCAACGACATGGCGGTCAAAGCCAACGGCATCAATAAAGCTGCCGAACAAGGGCGCGACAAATGTGTGGAAGGTTTAAAAATCATGGGCGACTTGCTCATTGAAATGAAAGAAATTGAGCAGTCGGCGGGTTCTACCGACGGATCTATAAAAGTGCTTACCGAGCGCGCCGATGAGATTGGTCGCATACTGCATGTGATCACCGACATTGCCGCGCAAACCAATTTGTTGGCACTCAATGCAGCTATTGAAGCGGCACGTGCAGGTGAGGCGGGACGCGGATTTGCAGTGGTTGCTGAAGAAATTAGAAAACTCGCCGAGGATTCAAAAAATGCGGCGGTCAACATTGATAAAATAATTAAAGCAGTTCAAAAAGACACGCAGATGGCGGGCGGCGCCATTGAGCAAATGTTGGGTGCAGTGAAAAAAGGAAGTAAAGCATCATTGGATGCGGAACATATTTTTCAGCAAATCAATGGTCAAAGTGAAGAAACGGTTTCGTTCTCCAAAGACATTCAAAGTGCTACTGCCGACCAAAAAATGGCGATAGAAACAGTGGTGAAAAACATTGAGCAAATAGTGGTGGTGGCCGAAGAAACGGCTGCGGGCACTGAAGAGATTGCAGCTTCGTCAAGCGAGTTGAACTCGGCTATGTTGGATGTTAAAAATGCAAGCAATAGTTTGGCGCAAATTGCCGCTGAGTTGCAAGCTGGAGTTGCTCAGTTTAAATTGGTGAACAGCAATTAAGTGAGAAAACAAAAGTTTATGGCTTTCCAAAAGTTGATGTAAGTGTAGGGTGGTAGGTCGTTCAAATACCGAAACTTCGTTTGTCCTCTTAATTTCAAATCTTAGGATGACAAATGTGATCGATGCAAATTAGTTTGTTTTGAGAATGGCCGTCGTCCTAGGTAACTCCGAATGATCTTTATTATAGTTTTTAGGGCTTAAGTTTGGGGGTAAGGCAATTGTGCATTATCTCAAAATATCGGTCACCACTACTTTTAATGCTTTTAAAACAGCATCGCTTTTAATTAAATAGTAGGGAGTGAAAGTCGCTTGTATTTTTACAATTACTTCGGCATTTCTTTCGGCTGATACTACAATTATTTTGCAATTGGGTAAGGCTTCTTTGATGATTTCCATTAAATCCATGCCGCTGATGTCGGGCAAATTCAAATCAACGATGCAAATGTCGGGTTCTTCGTCGAGTTTGTCGAGCATTTTTTGTCCGTTTGCAAAATGGTGCAATTCACAATTGGGTACCTTGCTGAGCGCAATACGGAGTAAAAATCCTTCAGTGGGGTTGTCTTCTATTAAAAATATTTTTTTCATTGTACTTTTTATTTCAAGTATTTGTCGATGATGTATATTTTAAGTTTTTCGTTCTCAGCAACCAATTCTTGCAGGGCATTTTCATCGGTGAAAGCGCCACTGTTTTTAAGCTCGAGATCAATGTTGTAGCACAGCTCAGAAACAGAAGTTGCGCCAATGGTGCCGCTGAGTCCCTTTAAAGTGTGAATGCTTGATTTTAGTGCTTTGCAGTCGTGTTTGTCGAAAGCTACTATAATTTCTTCTTGCAGCTCGGCTGCGTCGTTGTTGAATGATTCAAACAATTCTACCAAAATAGAACTGTCGCCACCCGATAGATCGAGTATTTGTTGAATGGTTGCTTCTTTAATCATAGTTGAAAAATACTCCGGTGTTACGCAGAAAAAAGCAAGAGGTTTCGCTTTATTCTTCGCTGGCCAAAAACATGGAAACAATGCCGTGTATTTTACTTTGCATGGCGAAAGGAATAACGATGGTTTGGGTTTGTTCGTTTTTCACCTGCTGTCCGTTTGCTTTGTGAATGTATATGTTGCGGCAGCGTACGGTATAGTCGCCGCGCAGTTCTTTGTAAATAAATAGTGTGCGCACTTCGCTGGTAGTGATGCCGCTGGCTTTGTCTTTGCGAACGAAAATTTTGCGATACGAGTTTGATGAAGTATCGTCAACGGCTTTGTATTTGAAGAACTGTCGCTTTTGAAAATGTATTTGACCCACATTGATGCTTTTGCCCTTGCTGTCAATTATCATACGGAATGGTTTTGCACTAAAGTAAGTGTGTGATGTTGAGCTGCGCTGGTGATGTACTGCATTTTGTGAGTGGGTGGGTGTTGATAAGTGCGAAAGCGCTTGTTGCTTTCAACAGCTTGCTGTTAGTTCTTTTGCTGTGCTTGTTCAGCGGCTTTGTGTCAGATGAATTATTTTTAAAGAAAAGCAAAAAAGAAGCATTATGAATCCATACGCAGTGTTGAATGTGAGTCCTGGTATCGACGGATTGGAGCTTAAAAAGGCATATCGAAAGATGGTGATGCTGTATCATCCCGACCGTTGTGCGCTGCCCAACGCTAAGGAAAAGTTTGTTGAGGTGCAGCGTTCTTTTGAGTTGGTGCAAAAGGAAATTCAGCAGGCGCAAAAGGCAGCTTTTGAACACGAGATTAAATTGAAACAAGCTGCGCGTCAGCAAAAATACAGTCGACCTGTTTATACCTCGGCAGCGCGAAATGCAGCACCAAAAGCTGCTGCAAGTGCAACGCGCGAAAGTGCAGCAAACAAAAAAAACTACCATTTTAGCGAAGAGCGCTTCGATGAATTTAAGCAAGAAGTATCGACTTCCTTTGGCAAGTTGCCATTGATTATTAGAATATTTGTGTACCTGTTGCTCATGGGTATTTCATCCTTACTGATGTTGAAATATGGCTTTGTAGTGTCAGTAGTTTTCATTAGCGCGTGCATTGTTTTTGAAATGTTTAGAGCAATATTTAAAAGCAATGCGCAGTACAGTTTTGCTAAGAAGTAGCAACATTTTTTTGGTGTGCACGTAGCACCTTCATTTTTCAATAACATTTCCAATGAAAACAACTTCTTTAAAAAAACACATCCGCAATTTTTGCATTGTACTTAGTTTCTTGCACTTGCTTTGGTTGGTCTTTTTTATACAGGATTATGTGCTGGAAGTGCTGCAAAGTAGAGCAGCATTGACGCTTAGCGCTTATTTTGTATTGATAGGAGTGCTGCTCGATTTGGCACTACTTACCTATCTTTTTGTGTTTTTATTTACAAGAGTTTTAGCTCCTTTTGAAAAGGCTGCTCAAATTTCAGTGGCCTATGCGCAAGGTGATTTTCATGAAGAAATAGGAGAACCCATCAGCGATGAAATGGGCAAGGTACTGCAGTCGTTGGGCGATATTTCGGCACGTATTAAACACGCCTCCGTATTTGCTGAAAAAATTGGTAAGGGCGAGTTGGAATTCCAATTCAATTCAAATGGCGCGTCAGACGTGCTCGGTAACGCGTTGATTGAAATGCGCAATCAGTTGTTGTTGATTTCTGAAGAAGACAAGAAGCGCAATTGGACCTCCCAAGGTTTGACCAAATTTGCCGACGTGTTGCGCGCCAATTCAGAGCGTTTGAGTGACTTTGGATTCAACATCATTTCAGAATTGGTGAAATATGTCAACGCCAATCAGGGCAGTATTTTTATTTTGAACGACAATGATAAAGACAATGTGTACCTTGATTTGGTTGGTTTTTATGCCTACGAAAAACGAAAACATGTTGAGAAGAAAATAAAACCAGGTCAGGGCTTGGTAGGACAATGCTTTTTAGAGGGCGAGAAAATTTTGCTCACCGAAGTGCCTGCAGGCTATATTCAAATTCGTTCGGGCTTAGGCGATGCGTCGCCCACTTGCGTGTTGATTATGCCTTTAAAAGTAAACACACAGATTTTTGGCGTTATTGAAATTGCGTCTTTCCAAGTATTGAAGCCTGTTGAAATTGATTTTTTTGAAAAAGTTTCCGAAAGTATCGCGGCTACTTTTAAAGCCTTGAAAGTAAATTTGGAAACTGCGCGTTTGTTGGCTGAATCGCGACAAATGCAATTGATGATGGGTGAACAGGAGGAGGAGTTGCGTCAAAACACCGAAGAAATAAAAGCGCAAAGCGAGCAAATGCAAAGTGAGATTTCTTTGCGTGAAGCCAAGATCAGTAAAACGGAAGCGGAGCTGTCGGTGCGCCTTGGTATTCTCAATGAAATGTGTTTGGTTTCAGAAACAGATCAAAAGGGAAATATTGTGTCGGTGAATGAAAAGTTCGCTAAAATAGCGAAGTACACCATGGGTGAGTTGCAAGGTAAGCCGCACAATATAGTGCGTCATCCCGATATGCCTGCTGAAATTTTCAAATTAATGTGGTCTACAATTGGCTCAGGAAATACCTTTAGAGGCATTGTGAAGAACAAAGCCAAAGATGGCACTCCGTATTGGGTTGATGCGGTGATCACGCCAATTAAGGGTGCTGATGGAAAACCATCGGGATACATTGGTGTGCGTTACGATATCACTGAGCAGATGCAGCGTTCAGAGGAATATACCTATACCTTGGACGGCAAAAGCTGGACGATTTCTACCAAAAAATAATGCTGGTTCACGCCTGTATCAGTTGATTTAAGTTGGGGGCGATAGGTCCTTCAAAGACCGAAAATTCCTTTCTTCTCTTCGTCTCAAATCTCAGGAGGACAGCCACGCTAAAAAAAATATTGTGAAACGGGGCACATTTGTCTTTCTGAGGTACTCCGAAGAACCTATCGCCCTATACGTGCATCAATTGGTGTTATTATGAAATATCGATCGCATTTGGTGTTTATGCCTTTTCAGAATTTCACGAGATTTTCGATCATTAGTTCACACAATACTTAGTCCAAATGAGGGTGTGCCAACGCGCGTATGTATTTACAAACAGGGCGGTAGGTCCTTCGGAGTACCTCAGGATGACATCCTTACTCAAGAAAACTTTTTTGAAGATTGGACGCCTCTGTCATCCTGAGGTACTCCGAAGGACCTATCGGCCTTTCGGCAGATTAAAGAGCAATTTCGGGCAATCATAGAAAATTAATGAAAGCAATCCTCCGCTTAGATTTTCGAAGGTATTTGTTTGCCTGAGATTAAGAGGAGAAACTAAGTTGAGGTCTTTGAAGGACCTATCGCCCCTTTGGCAAATTACTGGTGCAATTTCGGGTAAGCGTAAAAAGCAAATGATCGTCTTGCGCTTTTTGTTGCAGTTGCCCTTGCGCGGGCAATGCTTGTGATTTTAGTACATCTCGTCGTTGGCAAATGCAAGTCGCTATTGTTTTAAACTAACGAACATCTTCATGCACATTTGTAGTTGTTGTAGTTACTGTGTTTTACATACCTCAAACAGGAACTGTACAAAACAAGAAAAGCTGCCCGAAGGCAGCTTTTCCAATTTCTGTTTGGTAAACAATTACTTGTTAACTACAGCTGAAAGTTCAGCACCAGCTTTGAATTTCACAACTTTTTTAGCTGCGATTTTGATCTCTTTTCCAGTTTGTGGATTTCTTCCTTTTCTAGCAGCTCTTTTAGATACTGCGAAAGATCCGAATCCTACTAGAGCAACTCTGTCACCTTTTTTCAAAGATTTAGAAGTTACAGTTACAAAAGCATCAAGTGCTCTTTTTGCATCTGCTTTAGTGATTTTCGCTTCAGCTGCGATTGCTTCGATTAATTCTGCTTTGTTCATGGTACAAAAATTAAGGGTTAAACATTAATGTGACTATCCGGTTTCAAATATATGTGATTATATATGTTGTACAAATGCGCAAGTGCTAAAATCACGGAAATGTTGAAAAAACAGGCCTATTGTTAATAACTAGGGCTGTAAAGGGCACTCTGACTGCCTTTTTCTAAGGTGATCACGGGAGAAGTGCAAAGGGGGGGTGATGCGTGATACTTATATAGTGTGATAGCCGTGGATGTTGAAGCCCTTGAGTAAGTCCTCGGTATTCATCCTATTTTTGCCGGCTAGCTGAAGTTGCTTTATTTTTAAACTTCCATTTTGACAGCCTATATATAAATGTGTTTTGTTGTCGCTTTCGATGGTGTTTGGCGCTAAAATTTTATCGCTGATTTCGGCAGCAAAAATTTTCAATAAAATTTCTTCGTCACCTTTCTTTAAAGTCGTCCACGCAGCAGGGTAGGGCGATAGGCCTCTAATGAGATTGTGTATTTGAGACGTGTTTTTAGTCCAGTCGATTTTACAATCGGCTTTAAATATTTTAGGTGCTGCTTTCAAATCTTTGATCAATAAGTCTTTTTGATTGAGCAGCGATAGATTGTCGGTTTGTATTCGATACACAGTATCGAGCACCAGTTTTTTTCCAATCTCCATGAGTTGATCGTGCAGTTCGCCTGCGGTGGTATTGGGTGTAAGTTTTACTTTCTCTTGCAAAATAATTCTTCCGGTGTCAATGTTTTCATTGATGAAGAAGGTCGTCACTCCGCTTTCAGTATCGCCATTGATCACTGCCCAGTTGATGGGGGCAGCGCCTCGGTATTGTGGCAATAAAGAGCCGTGTAAATTAAAAGTGCCTTTGCTTGGCATGCGCCAAATGACCTCAGGCAGCATTCTAAAGGCGACCACTACTTGTAAATGTGCATCAAGTGCTTTGAGTTCAGCAACGAATTCATCGGCCTTTAAATTGAGGGGTTGCAAAACGTTCAATCCTTTTTCAAGGGCATATTGCTTAACGGGCGATTGTTGTATTTTGTGACCGCGTCCGGCAGGTTTGTCGGGAGCAGTAATTACGCCTACGATATTGTAATTGTTTTCAACCAATATTTGAAGAGCGGGAACAGCGAAATCAGGTGTTCCCATAAATACGATGCGCAAAGAAGAATTGTCCATGATTAAAATTGAATGTTGCGCACAAAGATAATAATCTTGTTGTCTATCTTATCAAGGTTACGCTTCCAATGAGTTGCTGGTCAGTTCCCCATTCGTCTTTGTATTTTAATTTATACACGTAAACATCGCTTGGCGCTGGGAAATTATTTCCGTTGCCATTCCACGCACTATTGGGTGCGTTGCTTTCCCAAATGTTGTGTCCCCATTTATCAAAGATAGTGAGTTGATATCCATCACTAAAAACGCCTTCGCTTACTACAATGAAAGTTTCGTTGAGGTGATCGTCGTTGGGTGTGAAGGCATTTGGAGCGAATATTTTTTGACGTGTATTTTTCACGCAAACAGCTTTTGTTAAGCTGTCGCTGCAACCAAAATTATTGGTGGCGTGCAATTGCACAGGATGGCATTTAACGGAGTCGGAAAACATAAAGCAATCATTTTCTTGAACAGAATTGCCCTCGTTGCCAAAGTGCCAAGTGTATTGGGATCCGCCCATGACGCTGGCGTTTTGAAAACAAAAATAGGGAAAGTCGCGGTAGGCATCGGGTGGAGAAACGAGAAAAAGCACCAGTGGAGCAGGTGCTGCATTGATGATGTGTGTGGCGGTGTCGGTGCAGCCGTCGAAGGTAGCAATGATGTATTTCAGCGTATCGGTTCCGTAGTTGATATAGCGGTGTGTGGCAGAATCTACGGTGGATGCAGTATCAGTTCCGTCGCCAAAAATCCATTTGTAATGAATGGGTTTTGGATTGGTGTTGTCTTTCATTTTTATGGTCAGCGGCACACAGCCGGCATTGGTATCCAACACTACTGTGGCGGTGGGTACGGGTATTTTTTTTATTTGTGTGGTGTCAAATGTGATGCAACTTGGTGCGGCATCATCGTAAACTTTCAATATGTATTGGGCTTGTGCGCTGTCAAGTAGCAACTTGGTATGCGCACTAGTACTGTCGCTCAATCCTTTTGAGGGCTGCCATAGAAAGTGGTAATTTCCTTCTGCATTAGTGCTTGTGCTTACATCAAGAGGCGATTGCAAAAGCGAAGTACAAACCTGTATGCTGTCATTTAAATTTGTTTGAGGAAAAGGATAGCTTTTCACAGAAAGTGTGGTGTCATAAGTGCAGCCGAAATTATTGGTGGCTTTGTACGTGAAGTTTTTAATACCCGCCGCAGGAGCCGTGGCGCAAATGCTGTCGCCATTCGCAGAAGTGCTAAATATAGATGCATCGCTCACCCAAGCTGTTGATTCGTTGGCGGGTAAATTGAAAGTGGGTGTAAATGAGATGCCTGTGGGAATGGTGTTGGGGTTGAAAGTCAAGTCCCATGTGCAAACAAAACCATTGTCGTTTTTTTGCATGTCGCATATTTCAAAAACCCATGGGCCGTTGAGCGGGCAACCAATTAAATTGCTGAAAGGGTCGGTGCTTTTGTAGTTGCCAAAAGGAACGGTTTGATTGATGCTTCCGGCGTTTTGCAATTGCCCGAGTAAGGAATTGTCGGTCCAACAATAATGACCACAAGTGCCTATCACTGGTGGTTTGTCCTCAAGCACTGGTGTGCCGAGGTATTTTCCTGCGCCACCGCGGTTGAAGAGTTTCATGGATTGTCCGTTTGGACAAGTTAGTTTAATGGTAAGGTCATCCAAGTACGAGTGTTCGATATCCACACAAATGCTTTGCAATTCACTTGCGCTTTTCAGCTTTTGACCAGGTGTAAAAACCTTAAAGTTCAAGGTTGAATTGAAACAAGCGACGCCATTGTCTGGGCGGTCGGGCAGTGCCAGCGTGCCTCCGCTGTATTTTGGTATTTGTTCTTTGTAGGTAATTCCGTTCACTTTTCCCGTCAAACAAGCACTTTTTCCTGAGCAAGCTTCGGTGTCTCCGCTGGTGCCGGTGAATACAGGAGGAGTGCTCACGAGTACAAGTACTTCTTCTTTTTTGATATTGCTGCAGCCTGCGCTGTTGGTCACGCGGAGTTCAACTTCTAGTCCATTTGGATTTGGAAAAGTACTGTTGTAGCTCGTTCCTGTTACCGTGTCTTTTTTACTAAACCATTCGTATTTCGTAATGCTGCCCGCGCCGGCAGTGGAACTGCTGGCATTGAGGGCGATGCTTTCGCCAGGGCAAAGTCGCACAACGTCAGCGCCCCCCGTGATAATGGCTGCTGGGAAAATGCACTTGTTGCCGCACGAAATCAGGCCTTCCCAAAATCCATTGTTGCTGTTGTCACTGGTGAAATGAAAAGTGAGACAGCCAGTGGCATTGGCGTTGCTGCCGCCAATGGTCAGTCCAAGTAAATCGTCGTTGGTAAATTTCCCAAGCAGGGGCGAGGAATTCGTAGCACCGTCGAAAATGTAGAGTGTGTCTTTGGAGTCGACGTGAAAAGCGGTGAAATTAATTTTAATGCTCTGTCCGCCACCCATGCTGCACAATGTGTGGAATAAGTTTTCATTTGCTGAATAGCCCGCGCCGCTAAGGCCTCCGCTGTCAAAGAACTTGCCAGCACATAAATTTTCATTGTTGCTGCCGCCCATCACGATGTTTTGTGCAGGCAGGCGAAAAGCCGCACAAAAGCACAGTAACAACAGTATGTGTTTTATATTTTTGGACATCGGTAACTTTGTCTCCTATTAGGATAGAACAATATTAACCAATAGATGGTTACATTTAATTATGCTACGCCAATTAATGTTTTGATGAATAACATTTTTAGTTAAATTTAGCCATGCGCAATGCCTTTATAGTCATCATTTGCTTGTTGTATCATTTTTCTTCTGCCCAATTCATTCCGAACAAGGGACAGTGGAAAGAAAATATATTGTTTAGAAAAAACATTCCTGGTGGTACGGTATTTTTTGAAGAAGGCAAGCTGACCTATCACTTGGCCCATGCTAAAAATTTTGCTGAGCACGGGCATGCACCCAAGCGCGGTGAAAGTGATACAGCAAACAATAGAATTCGTTTGCACGCCTATGAAATGCAATTTTTAAACAGCAATTCCAACGCTGTCAAAAAAGGAATTCAGGCCAGCGTAGAAAAATTGAATTTTTTTATTGGCAATGATACTTCAAAATGGACGAGCAACGTGTCGACTTTCGAAAAAGTGCGGTACGACGGATTGTATCAAGGCATTGACTTTTTGTTTTACGAAGAAAACGAGCGTCCGAAATATGATTTTATTGTGCATGCTGGTGCGGCTGTAAGTGATATTAAATTAAAGTACAATGGTGTTCGTAAAATGTGTTTAGAGCACAATGAATTGAAAATACAACTTTCTTTTTCTGATGTTGTTGAACAATTGCCCATTGCTTATCAAGTGATTGCTGGTAAAAAAGTGAGTGTGCCCTGTCATTTTGTTTTGAACAACGGTGTTGTTTCCTTTACGGTGGGCGAGTCGTACAACAAAGCCTTCGATTTGGTGATTGATCCCTTGCTCATTTTTTCTACCTACTCAGGTTCAACCGCCGATAATTTTGGCTACACAGCAACATATGATGAGGATGGTTTTTTGTATGCAGGAAGCACCGTTTTTTGGATGGGTTATCCCACTACTTTGGGGGCTTTCGATAGTACTTGGAATGGCACAAATCAATTTTACAATGTGAATGGAGAAATCTTTGGATCGCCCGATATCGCCATCACGAAGTACGATACCAGCGGCACCAAGCGCATTTATTCCACCTATTTAGGAGGTTGGTTTTGTGAGGTGCCGCATAGTTTAGTGGTGAACAGCAAAGGGGAATTGTTGATTTATGGCACTACAGGTTCTGATGATTTTCCGGTTACAAAAAATGCACTTGATACTTCTTTTGGAGGTGGAAATATATCCAATCTTGCCAATGGTATTTTTGTGAATTATTTTTTTGGTTCCGATATCATTTTGTCGAAGTTGAGTGCTGATGGTAGTAAACTTTTGGCTTCTACCTATTACGGAGGAACAAAAAATGATGGATTGAATGAGCGCTTGAATTACAATTATGCCGATCAAATGCGCGGTGAGGTGATTGTTGATAAAGACGACAATGTGTTTATTGCTTCATCCACCAGTAGCAGTGATATTGCAAATGTAAGCGGATTTCAAAACACTAAAAATCTTTTGAGTGATGCTTTGGTGGCGCATTTTAGCGCTGATTTGAATACGCAAATTTGGGCTACGTACTTGGGTGGAAATGAAAATGATGCGGCGTATTCCATTGTGCTTGATGCACAAGAAAACTTAGTGCTTGCCGGCGGAACAACATCGCCTGATTTATCCACAACGCTCAATGCTTTGTACCCCATTTATCAGGGCAATCCGTCTGACGGCTTTATTGCTAAAATCAGCAACGATGGTTCTTTGCTGAATGCGCTGACTTACTTTGGAACAGCCGCTTACGATCAAGTATATTTTGTGAAAATCGACAAGTTGCAAAATATTTATGTGTATGGTCAAAGTGAAAGTATGGACAGTACCTTGGTTAAAAACGCAAAATACCATTCGGTGCACAGCGGACAATTTGTGAGTAAATTGAAAAACGATTTGTCGGATTTTATTTGGTCAACCACCTTTGGATCGGGCGATGGACGGGTGAATATTAGTCCAACTGCTTTCATGGTCGATCTGTGTAATAAAGTCTATTTAACGGGTTGGGGTTCCAATAAAGCAGGCTTTGATGGTTTGCCGAATTATTTAAAAGGGGGCGCGAAATACAATGGCGCACAGGGAAGCGATGGCATGGAAGTAACGCCTGACGCCATGCAACCGAATACCTTGGGGAGTGATTTTTACATTATGGTGCTCGAAGACGATGCGTCACAATTGTCTTACGCCAGTTTTTTTGGGGGCGATTTGAGTTCAGAACATGTTGACGGCGGTACCAGTCGTTTCGATAAAAAAGGAAAAATATATCAGGCGATGTGCGCTGGTTGCGGAGGACACAGCGATATGGTGATTGTGCCTGCTAATGCGGTGTCTCCAGAAAACAAATCAAACAATTGCAATATTGGTGTTTTTAAAATGGACTTTTTAATACCAAATGTAGTTGCCGATTTTAAAGCCATTGATGCCTGTGCCACACAAAACTATACTTTTAAAAACACCAGTTTGCTTCAACAGAATACTTCTTTTTATTGGGACTTTGGCGATGGCACATCGGCCACGCAATTTGAACCCTCGCACATGTATGCAACAGCCGGAGATTATTTGGTGAAATTACGCATCACTGATCCTACAGCTTGTAATGTGGTGGACAGCATTTCAAAAAACATTCACGTACAAAGTTACAAAACACAGGTGCTTGCTGCCGACACCATTTGCGCTGGAGAATCGGTGCAGATTGGTTTCGCTGAAAATCCAAATTATTCGTCCTATTTATGGCGCCCTGCAATGGGGTTGTCAGATTCTGCTATTGCCAATCCAATAGCTTCACCCGCTAAAAGCACAAACTACGTATTGCTCGCGAACAAAGCAGTTTGTCAAGATTCATTTTTGTTTGCATTGACGGTCATTCCGCTGACTGGTTTTTTGACTACCAGTGTTGATGCCGATACCATTTTAAAAGGGCATAGCACACAGTTGCACGTTGCGCCTAATGATTTGGCGGTGCTGTGGAAACCTGCAGCAAGTTTGAGTGGCGACACCTTGCACGATCCTGTTGCAAGTCCTCTTGTGAGCACTACCTATACGGTGAGTTTGAAAACAAATGCTGCAAATTCTTGTGTAAGCACTGATTCTATTACGGTGTTTGTATACGATGGTAAATGTGGCAAAAACGATGTGTATGTACCCAATGTTTTTACGCCAAATGCCGATGCAAAAAACGATGTGCTTTTTGTGCGCGGCAACAATATTACGGAACTGTATTTTACGATTTACGATCGCTGGGGTGAAATGGTATTTGAAACGCGTGATCAACATTTGGGCTGGAGTGGAGACTATAAAAATCAAAGTGCCGATCCTGCTGTTTTTGTGTATTATCTCCATGTGAAATGTGGCGCTAACAATTCGTATTTTGAAAAAGGGAATATAACAGTAATGAGATAGCGATGGTTGAAAGTTCAAAGTTTAAAGTTCAAAGTTTTGTGTCGCGTTGCAATGAGAAATTTGCAGCCTTTGAACCTGTACTATTGAACCTTAAATTGCAAATACTACTGCTGTTTTTTGCAGCAACAGTATTTGCGCAGGACATTCACTATTCGCAATTTTTCTTTGCACCGGCAAATTACAATCCGGCACACATTGGTGACTTTAACGGCGACTACCGTTTTGTGGGCAATGAGCGCCGACAATGGGCTTCTGTCACACTTCCATATCAAACTTTTGCCGGCGCGATGGATGCGCATGATTTTTTGAAGGTGAAGGGTTTGGGTGCACTTTTTTCTTTTCAAAGTGACAACACTGGAGACTCACACTTCATAAGTACTGTTTGTAATGTTGGAGCTTCGTATCGCGTGACAACGAGCGCCCGATCAAATTTTGTATTTGGCGCTCAAGCTGGTTTTACCAATAAGCAGTTTGCTACCAAAGATTTGAAATACGACAATCAGTACAATGGATTTTACTACGATCCCAATATAGGGTCAATAGAAAATTTCGACAAGCTCAGTACTACTTACTTTAATTTGAATGCCGGCGCGAAATGGAATTGGCAGTTGAACGACAAAGGAAAGTTGATGTTGGGCGCTAGTGTTTATAATATCACACAACCCCGCGAATCGTTTTTGCAAAACTTGAATGTTCGTCTAGACCGCCGTTACAATTTTGAAATGGGCATTGAATATCGCTTGGCGCCAAAATGGTCTTTGTTGCCAAAAGTATTGATGAGTTTTCAGGGGAAGTATACCGAGTATTTAATTGGAACTATGGTTAAATACGATTTCATTACAGAACCTTTCAACGAATGGAAAATTTTAGGGGGTGCCTGGGGCCGAAGCAGTGACGCTGGAAACTTGTTTGCAGGATTGATGTATAACAACTGGACTTTCGGGGCCAGCTACGATATAAATTTTTCAAATCTTGTTCCCGCTTCTCAGTACAGGGGCGGATTGGAACTCGCAGTGATTTATATTTGGAGAAAGGCCGTTGAAAGAACACACTATAAAATTTGTCCCAAATTTTTATGATGAAAATGATCTCAGTTGTAAATGCCAAATGCAAAGTCAGTTTTGTGCTGCTTTTTGTTTTGTGCATTTCAGCTCTTGCTCAAAAAAAACAGTTCACCAAATACGGAGATGAGGCCTTTGCCGATGGCGACTACTTTGGTGCGGCAGTGTATTACGAAAAAGCATATGCGATCGACAGCAGCAACAGCGCGCTTTTGTTTAAGTTGGCAGAAAGTTATTTGAACTACAATGCCTATAAAAAGGCCTATCCTCTTTTTCAAAAACTTGCCGAAAATCCTCAAAAGAAAGATTATTCGGCTGCGCTTTACCACATGGCAATGATTGACAAATGCTTGGAGCATTACGATCAAAGTGCTGCACTCATGGCTCGCTTTGTGAAAGAAGCAAAAGACAAATCTTCGCTGATGTACCGCAGGGCGCAACAGGAAATTAAAAATGAAAAAACCATTCCGCTTTTGTTGCGCGACACGCTGAATTTCAATGTGTACAACCTCGCGGGCATCAATTCGACCAACGCTGAATTTTCGGCTTTGCCTTACAACGATTCGTTGATGTATTATTCGGCTTTGCGCGAAAACAAGAATAAAGAATACATAGTACAATTATACACTGCGCAGGGAAAAGGGGGCTGGTGGAGTGAAGATACAGTACTGACAAAAATTAATGCTGCCAAAGAAAATACGGGCAATGGTACTTTTAGCGGCGATCACCGTAAATTTATTTTTAGCCGCTGTGCGACAATGAAGTCTTGCCGACTGATGGAATCGCAGTGGACCGACAGTGGCTGGACGACGCCTCTTGTTTTGCCGCGTGAAATATCTGTTTCTGATTCCACTACAACACATCCCTTTTGGTTGAACACTGGCGGAAAAGAGTTTTTGTTGTTTTCATCAAACCGCAGCGGTGGTAGTGGTGGTATGGATTTATGGTATACTGAATACAACGAAGGAAAATACCTCGCGCCTAAAAATTTGGGCGCTAAAGTAAATAGTCCCGGTGATGAAATTACGCCTTTCTACAATACTGCCGATACATCGCTGTACTTCAGTTCAAATTGGTTTGCGGGTTTGGGTGACTTTGATGTTTTTAGGAGTAAAGGAACGCTCACTGCCTTGCAAGAGCCAGTCAACGTTGGTATTCCTTTGAATTCAAGTCGTGCCGACCTTAACTTTGTGATAGACAAAACGCAGAGTGGTTTTTTGAGTTCAACGCGAGTGGGGACTTTGTCTGATGATGCTGATGCCATTTGTTGCACCGATGTTTACCGCTTTGAAAAAATGGCAGAAGCAAAAGTAGAGCCTTTGGATACCTTGCCTTTTGTGATGGAAGAAGATTATGTAGACCTTCCGTTGGTGCTCTATTTTCACAACGATGAGCCCAATCCGCGCTGTCGCGATACTCTCACGCGCTTGAATTATGCCGCCACCTATCAGGCTTACAAAAGGTTGTTGCCCGATTATGAAAAGAAATATCCTGCTGATCTCAAAGGCGAAGATCAAGCGATGGCATTGCAAGACATTGATCGTTTTTTTGAAGACTATGTGGATGTGGGAATGGTCAATTTAGAAAAATTCGCCAAAGATTTACTGTACTACTTGCAGCAGGGCTATTCGGCTGAAGTGGTGGTTAGAGGCTTTCCGAGTCCGCTGACCAAATCTGATTACAACGTCAATTTGTCGCTGCGCCGAATTTCTTCCTTTATCAATTATTTAAAGGCATACGAGAATGGTTTGTATCTGCCTTATTTCAGCAGCGACAGCGGAGCAGCGCCTCTCACGATTGTTAAGCAGCCCAATGGTGAATACAAGTCGCAGGAAGGTGTAAGCGACGATTACTACGATGTGCGCAACTCTATTTACCACCCCTTTGCTGCCATGGAAAGAAGAATTGAGGTGGTGTCGGTGCAGTTGAAGGCCAAAGACAAAAAAGTAATTACTTACCGCGACGATTTCAAAAAAATTGTTGTGAATTTAGGTGAGGTAAGCGCCATTGAGGATAAGCATGTGTTTTTGAAAAATACAGGAGTGCACGCTTGGTCGGCCGAGCGCGTGGGCGCCGACTGTGACTGTGTGCAATTGAAATACGACGATGGCGATATTGATGCAAACCATTATTTGCACATTCAGTTTTCTATTGATTTAACAGGAAAAAGCGGTGAAAACAAAAACACCATCCTTCTTAAAAAATCCGATGGCGTGACCTTTCAATTGATTGAAGTTCGCTACAATGTTGTGCGCTAGAAATTCCTATAGTTAGCGTAAAAACGAAACCCAAAAATTAAATGTGCGTGCAAACACTTAAATATTGACTTCTGTCGAAATAAGTATTTACTTCGCGCTGGGGGGATAATTTAAAAAAGCAATTATGAGTTGTAAAGCTATTAAGCACTTTGTTTCGCTAATGTTTGTCATGACATTGGTAAACCTTAACATTCAGGCACAAACCTACGCCTTTGGAAATTATACAGGGCACGGAACGGCCAAGTCTTTCACTGGATTGGGCTTTTCGCCTGAAGCCATTATTATTAAATCGAATGGTGCTTATGAAGCTGTATTTACAACGTCATTTATGGCCGCTGGAAAAACCAAACAATTGGGAACTGGTTCAGTTTTATTAATCACTGGCGAAGTAACGTCATTAGACAGTGATGGTTTCACCATAGGTACTGGTAATAGAACAAACAACAATGGTACCCAATACAATTGGATTGCTTTTAACAGCAGTGGTAATATTCATGTGGATTCAACAAACGGAAATGGTTCGGGGAGCGGACGAACAATGGCGAAATGCGGTTTTGGGAGTAATCCAGAGGCGGTATTGATGGTGGGGGATGCCGCCGCTCCGCATGGTGATGCATTTTTCTCGGGTGCTTCGATGGGGGGGAATATAGGATTTTTCACGAAAGATGGAAGTACTGCGTCTTCTGCTTCCCCAATCAATGGCTACACCAATAACGGATTTACTTGTGGAAGTGCCGGAACCTCTGCAAACCAAAACGGCACCAATTATTATTATATCGCCTTTAACAACAGTGGTACAGCCATCACTGAAAGTACGTATTATGTGAATCAAGGTTCGGGTGACTGGGCTTCAACCGTGTTTGGTGCTACACCTGATTTTGTTTTGGCGCAATATCCGGCAAGTGGTCGGGAGGGGTGGTTTAGAATTGCTTCTATGGCGTCAAACGCTACTGATAAGTCGGCTCGTTTTACAGCAAATGCCGCTGCAACAGGTGGTATTAAGTCATTAGACGCAACTGGATTTACAGTTGCCAGTGGAAATGCGCAAATAAATAATGCTTGGCAAACGCATTCTTATTTCGCCATGTCGGGTGGTACTTCTTTGCCGTTACAAATGACTTCTTTCGAAGCGGTGAAAGATGGTGACAACGTGAACTTGAGTTGGCAAACGGCAAGTGAAATCAATAGTTCTCATTTTGATGTTTTACATTCAACAGACGCCGTACACTTTGAATCGTTGGGAAGGGTGGAGGCCATGGGGAACAAAAGCACTTGGACGAACTATGATTTCGTGCATGAAAATCCGGGCAACGGCGTGCATTACTACCAATTGTGGCAATTCGACAACGATGGTAAAAACGAGAAGTTTAAAATTTTGGCGGTGAACATCAATAACGCGGTGAATGTCATCACGCAGTTGTTTCCAAACCCGTCGTCTAACAACCTTACCTTGTACTACAACTCGGTGGCTGGCGGTACCTACAAAGTGAACATCACCAATATCAATGGAGATGCTTTGTACTTTGCACACATTCCTTCGATGGCTGGTGAAAATAAGTTTCGAATGACGGTGGAACCTTACGACGCAGGGACTTACTTTATCAACTTAACCGATCCAAACGGTACGGTATCGTCGGTGAAAGTCATCAAAAACAACTAAGGTTTTTTGTTCCGAAATCGCATTGTGTAAAAGTAAACTTGACAAGAGCAGCTGTGTGCCTTATCTTTGCCCCGAATTTACGCTATGATTAAGTAATTCGGGGGAATTACGGCTTTTACTACTACACGCTGCAGCTACATGCAAACTATTTTCTTTAAACTACGGTTTAAAAGTGCTTCTACTTTTATTGCCAAAACACTGACTTATTCCATACTTTTTTTTCTTATTGCCAATAGTACTAATGTGCGGGCACAAAGCATTGTCGTTGGTACTTATACCGGCAATGGGGGGACACCTTTCAATGTAACAGGTTTGGGTTTTACGCCAGTTTGTGTTTTGGTGCAGAAGGCTAGTGCATCGGTGAGCTTTATCGCGAGCAACACCATGGGGGCGCTCACAAAGGTGAATGCTGCCAATGCTTTGGCAGCAAATTACATTACTTCTTTTGGCTCAGATTATTTTACAGTGGGCAGCAGCACTGACGCCGATGCATCTTCAACAACCTATTATTACACAGCATTTTCGTCAAATGCAGTTACTGTGGGTACCTTTGTTGGCGGGGTATCTGACCAAAACATAACGGTAGGATTTAAACCAAAAATGGTGTGGGCAATGCCTGCCGGCACAACTTGGCCAACACAATCGCAAATGAATTTAGTGGACTATGAAGCCAATAGTTTTAAGATGGAAGGTGGCGCCGCTGACTGGGAAAAAGAAGTGCTGGGGGCTTATGGAGCAACAACTTTTACTGCTCGTTCGCGCGCCAATTTGGGTGTTACCTACCACTATGTTGCATTTAAATACGGAAAAACGGGCACTTATACAGGCAATGCCACCACGCGCAGTATTGTAACTAGTGTCGGCAGTCATCCCGCTTTTGTTTTTGCCAAAGATCAGGGGATAGCACCGGGTGCGACAAGTTGGTACAAAACTACCGCAATGCCAACAACCAATTCCTACCGTTTCAATGGTGCCAATTCTACTTTGCAAATCACGGCGCTTGGCAACGATGGATTTGATTTGGGTACGTCAACTGACGCTAATGCATCGGGTAGCGCGTCGCAGTGGTTTGCACTTGACGCAGATGATATTCTTCCTGTTGAATTACTTTCTTTTGCAGGAAAAAAGGGACTTGTTCAAAATCATTTGTACTGGCAAACAGCAAGTGAAATTAAGTCGGCCTATTTTATGGTGGAGCGTTCTTCCGATGGCGAACGCTATTCCGAAATTGGACGCGTTGAAGCCGCCGGCACAAGCACGACTTTGTTGAATTATACATTCAATGATGAAGCGCCACTTGCGGCGAATAATTATTATCGATTAAAGCAAGTAGACGACGATGGTGCGTTTGTGTACTCAAAAAGCATAGTCCTTTCGAGAGATTTAGTGCGCAATGCGTTGACGCTTTATCCTAACCCAGCGCAAGGGCAGCTGTACTTAATTGTGCAAGCGGCCGTGGCTTGTGATGCGCTGGTTGAAGTATATGATGGTATTGGACAGTTATTGAAGCAGCAACAATTTACACTTAGCAAAGGAGACAATACTTTGCTTTTAGATGTAGCTGATTTGGCCGATGCTTGTTATACCTTGCGTTTGGTGAGTACTACTTCAGTTGCCTCGGCAACGCTGTTTTGTAAACGTTAATCTTTTTTTTCTACACCCAAATGTTTTGCCACCGCGAAACGGATATCGCTGTAGCTGTATTCATCGCCAAGTACTTCCTTGATGGCCAAAAGTTGAAAAGAGTTTACAGCCTTGGCGGCTGCAATGATGTGCTTTATTTTTTCATCGTTGATGAAAATTGAAACGTCGAGTTTTCCTAAAGCGACGAAGTGTGCCAAATGATTTTCAATGGTGGTGGGTGATAGCGCTCTTTCTTTGGCGATGTCGTCAATGCTTTTCCCGTTTTTATACATCGTCCACGTAATGCTTTTGGTATCGCTTTTCTCTTTTTTTTCTTTGGGTTCTTTTGCTTTTCCAATGCGACTCACACCCGCAGCCGTGCTTTGCTGGTAAAGGCTATTCATGGTTTCAAGGCGTGCCTTGTCGTTGAGGATGTGTTGTATAGATTCTTTTGAAAATTCTTTATTGTTCAGAATGGATTCGGTAAGTGCCAATGCTTTTTGTATGCGCTTCATTTGTTCGTAAACAGATGCTTCAAGATCAAGCAATTCACCGATGTATATTTTTATTTTTTTCTCAGATTTTACTTTTTCAATTTGCTGTACAATGGTTTTAGATAGGCTTTTAAAAACAGGAGAGAAGTAGTTGGCGGCTGCGTTAACACGTTGGTTCAAGGTTTGTAAATGGCCTTTTTCTTTTGCGCTGAGTAACGTGTTGACGAAATTTAAAAACTTATCAGCGTGTGGTTTTTCCTTGTCAAATGTTGTTTTGAGTTGAAAAGCCCAGTCTTTATGCAACTGTTTACTCGATTTGTTTTCGGCTTTGTCATATGATTGGGCATGTTCCATCAGCGTTTGCGACAGCGCTGAGAAATCGAAGCACGACTGCAGGTAATTTTTAAAAAAAACGATTTCTTCTTTTTCAACAAGTTTAGAAAGTTCGGGTTGTTCTGTTTTGGTTTTGGAATAGGCCGTTACTTTCTCGTCTTGTTCAATGTTGTCGTAGTTGATGCGCGAGCTGAGTATGAGTCCGCCCAAGCTGCGCAAACGGGAGAGTGCGACATAGGCTTGTCCGGGCGCAAACGCAGCCCCAATGTCAATGATGGCCTTGTCAAAAGTGAGGCCTTGGCTTTTGTGCACAGTGATGGCCCAGGCCAATTTAATGGGGTACTGTGTGAAGGTGCCCGTTATTTTTTCTTCAATTTCGTTGGAGCTGCTATTGACGGTATATTTTATGTTTTCCCAAACGTAGGGTTCAACAGTAATTTCTTTTTCGGTGGGACTGAATTGCACTTTGATTTCCTTGTCGCTCAGAGCCGAGACGATGCCTATTTTTCCATTGAAAAAGCGTTGTGCTCCGCTGGCGTCATTTTTCACAAACATAATTTGTGCGCCCAGTTTTAGTTCGAGTGTTTTTTCAACTGGCTGGGCATATTCATTGAATTCACCTTTGATGCTGGCAGCAAAGAAATGCGATTTTGCTTTTAACTCCTGAAGGTAATCTTTGTTGAGTTTATCGGCTTTGTAATTGTGTGTGGTTAAGGTAATGTAGTTGTCGTTGTGCTTTTTTTGATAATCGGGTTGATAGTATTTGTTGAGCAATTCAACATCGCTTGGCGTGATGAGGTTGTTGCGCAAATTGTTGAGCAATGAAATGAAAACAGAATCGTCTTGGCGGTAAATTTTTTCGAGTTCAATGTACAGTGGTTTTTCAGCTTGCAATGCGCGGGCGTCAAAAAAATAAACACTTTTGTAATAGGCCTTCAATACATTCCATTCATCGTCTTTTACAACAGGAGGAAGTTGCAGTAAATCGCCAATAAATAGCACTTGTACACCTCCAAAGGGAAGGTTTTGTCGCCGGCGCACAAAGCGCAGTACTAAATCAATGGCGTCGAGCAAGTCGGCACGCAACATACTCACTTCGTCAATGATCAGCAATTCGAGTTCTTGCAACAATTTTCTTTTGGTGCCAGCGATGTGTAGGTTTTTATACAGTGATTGCGGGTCAATTATTTTTGATGCATTTGCACTTCCTCCAATTTGTTTTTGTGGTACAAAGCTACCAAAGGGCAGTTGAAATAGCGAGTGTATCGTTACCCCACCTGCATTGATCGCTGCTATGCCTGTAGGTGCAACGATGACTGCTTTTTTATGCGTGTACTGAATGATGTGTTTTAAAAAAGTAGTTTTGCCTGTTCCTGCTTTTCCTGTTAAAAATATGTTTTTGTGAGAATGGTTGATGAACTTAGAAGCGAGTGCTGCAGGATCAATAGAAAGGTTGTTGTTCATGGTAATGGACTTGCTTAGGCCCGACTAAAGTACACAAAAGATTGCGCCAGCTTTGAGTATTTATTGCATTTTATTGATGGCTGAGATGATGCGCATTTTGAAATGCGCATTGTCGTTGCTGTTTTCGGAAGCAGCCTTGTGCAGTTGTTGTTTTAATATTTGATCAAGTATTGCCGATTGTTTGACGTAGTTTTTGCAGCCATCGCAAATGAGTAAATGCAAAGAGAGTTTGCTTTGTTCAAATAGATTGATACCCACATGCACTTTTTTGTCGCTGAGCGCCGATACTTTTTTACAACTAAATCCAATTATTTTAGTCAACCACATAATTACTTTTTAAACCAATTGATTTCTAAGCACGCCCTCAACTGCAATTTGGCACGATGAAGTATTTGCCAAAAGTTAGTCGCAGTGATGTTTAATTCCTGACAAATTATTTTTCCGTCGCGCTCTTCCATATATTTAAGTTGCAGGGCCGAATGCCATTGCGCTGGCAATTTATTCATGCACAATTTTAAAGCGTTGTTGAAATCGGCATTGTCGAGTAAATGTTCTTCAGAATTCCATGCAATGGGCGATGTTTCGTTTTTCCAATGGTCACTTTTGTCGAAAAAATAATCGAGTCCAGCTTCGTTGTCGTTTATTTTAATTTCTACTTTTTTAAAATTGGCGCGGTGGAAATCTGCTATTTTATTTTTCAAAATAGCGTAGAGCCAAGTTTTTGGACTGCTCTCTTTTTTGAATTGCGAGAAGGCTGTAAAGGCTGCTAAAAAAGTGTTTTGAACCAAGTCTTCAGCGACTACTCTGTCTGAAACTTTAAATAGGCTGTAGCGCAAAAGTTCGTCGCTGTATTCGTTTACCCAAGAAGTGATTTGTGCATTGGCGTGGCTCATCGAATGAAGATTACTCATTCATTTCCTTTAGCATTTTATGAATTTCATCCATGTCTTGTTGCGACACCAGTTTGAAATCAGCAGGCATTTTAAAGTCGCCTTCCTCTTGATCGATGAGTTCTACTGTTTTTGCTTTAAAGCGCATGATGATGTTGTATTGCTCAACTTGGTATTCCATTAAAACACCTTTGATATTCTTAAAAGGTGTGCACCAGTTTGGATCTTTAATTTGTATTTCATCGGTATAAAACACCGAGAAATCATAAGGAGGCTCTACCTGAACGTGGATCAACGCTTTTTTGCAATTGTAACCTGCTATAATTTTATTTTGATTTTCAATGTACTCAATGGTGTAGGGTGGTACTTCCTTTAATAAATTTGGTAAGTTCTTTTGATCGGTAACAAAGGATCTTTTTTTGCCCATGAACTTGTTGAGCTCTGTGATGGTTTTTTTTTCGTTGTCAGACAAATAGGCCATTTGAACAAAACCCATTCCAAAAAGAAGTGTAGTGAGTGATTTGTTGTCTTTAAATTTCATTGTCATTTCACTGGGCATCATTTTTTGATCAAAGGGATCGGCTGCCGGTTTAGGATACGAAACATCGTAAGTGATGATGCCTTCGGTAGGCCCCGTGGCTTCGTCATTACCATTGCAACCGATAAGGAAGAATGACAACAGAAAAAATGAAATAATGCGGAACTGAAGGTGACGGTTCAAAATTAGTAATTGTATATATGCGTAAAAGTAGCGAGATTTTTTATGAATACAAAGTGCTATTTTATTTGTTCAATAACTCGATCTATCTAAGGAAGATCAATTAGAGATAGGAAAATTTGACGTTTAGCCTTAGCTTTGCTCCATGGAAGATTTGCGTCCGATAACAGATTGGTTGCCCATTTCAAAAAAGGAAATGCGCAAGAGAGATTGGGAAGAACTGGACGTGATTATCATTTCGGGAGACGCCTATGTTGACCACCCCGCCTTTGGTACTGCCGTTATTGGTCGTATCATTGAAAGTGAAGGTTTGCGTGTAGGCATCGTTGCACAACCCAATTGGAGAGACAATTTGCAGGATTTTCAAAAATTAGGAAAACCCAAAATGTTCTTTGGCGTTACCGCCGGCTGCATGGATTCTATGGTGAATCATTACACAGCCGGAAAGCGCAAAAGGTCTTCTGACTCATACACTCCGGGAGGAGAGGCAGGCTATCGTCCGGATTATGCGGTGACCGTTTACACACAAATATTGAAACGACTTTTTCCGGATGTGCCAGTGCTCATTGGCGGTATTGAAGCATCGTTGCGTCGCGTTACCCATTACGATTATTGGAAAGACGAGCTGATGCCATCTATTTTAGAAAGCAGCGGTGCCGATATGTTGGTGTATGGAATGGGCGAACAGCCCTTGCGCAATGTGATCGACTTGCTAAAAAAAGGCGTTCCTTTTGAATCGCTTAAAACAGTGCCTCAAACGTCGGTGATCATTCAGGAGGGTGAAGAATTGCCCAAAAACAAAAGGTGGACCGATATTGAATTGAATTCGCACGAAGCTTGTTTGGCCGATAAAAAAACATATTCCTCTAACTTCAAAGTGGTGGAACAAGAGTCGAATAAACTCAATGCCCGACGAATTTTACAAAAAATTGGTGCAAAGACTTTGCTCATCAATCCGCCATACAAGACCATGACCGAAAAGGAAATGGATACGACTTTTGATTTGCCTTACACGCGCTTGCCACATCCGAAGTATAAAAGTCGTGGACCAATACCGGCCTACGACATGATTAAGTTTTCGGTAAACATGCACCGCGGCTGTTTTGGAGGTTGTAGTTTTTGTACCATTTCTGCCCATCAGGGTAAATTTATCGCCAGTCGATCGGAGAAATCCATTTTGAAAGAAGTGGATGAGGTAACCAAAATGCCTGAATTCAAAGGTTATATCAGTGATTTAGGAGGTCCTTCGGCAAACATGTATAAGATGAAGGGCATTGATGATGCTATTTGTGAACGCTGTGTGAGTCCGTCGTGCATACACCCCGTGATTTGTTCTAACTTAGATACGAGCCACAAACCGATGACGGATTTGTACAAAAAAGTAGATGCGCATCCACTTATTAAAAAAGCTTTTGTGGGTAGTGGTATTCGTTATGATTTGTTGACAAAAGGGTACAATAAAAATGGCGATGACAGTATTGATGAATACATGGATCAGTTGGTGACGCGCCACATCAGTGGTCGCTTAAAAGTTGCACCCGAGCATACTGCCGAAAACACATTGAAAATCATGCGTAAGCCATCTTTCAAGCATTTTAAGGAATTCAAAAAGAATTATGACGCGGTGAACAAAAAGCATGGTCTCGATCAACCCTTGATTCCTTATTTTATTTCAAGTCATCCCGGAACCACCGAAGAAGACATGGCAGAGCTTGCAGCTGAAACCAAAGAACTCGGTTTCAAACTTGAACAAGTGCAAGATTTTACACCAACGCCGATGACCGTGGCAACTGAAATTTATTATTCAGGCTATCATCCGTATACGATGCAAAAGGTGGAAACGGCCATTTCGCGTGACGATAAAAATGATCAGAATATCTTCTTTTTCTGGTACAAAGATGAAAACAAGAAAAAGATTGCCGAGCGCTTGAAGGTCATGAAACGCAACGACTTGTTAGAGGTTTTGGTGGAAGGAAGTACTAAATCTTCACCAAAGGTCGATGACAATACGCCCAAATGGTTGAAGGAACGCAGGGAAAAAGAAGCTAAGTTTAAAAAGAAACGAAAATATTAATGTTATTGTAACTAATGTTGCATTTAGAGAGTTTAATAGGCACGAATGTTAAGGGTGATTGAGTATGATGAAATCAATTGATGAATACAACAAAGTGATAGCACGCATTAGAATATTGATGAAGCCTGAAAAAAGCAGTCAAGAGCGTGAAGAATTGGTAAAACTGCTCGATGCGGTGGACAATTTCGACGGATTGCAGTTTTTAAAGGTGAAAGAAGGGCAGGAGAACTAAAGATTCAAATTCACCATAGCCAATAGTGTGGTTGTGCTGGGCTTTTTTTTGAAGGTGGAGTTGAAAAGCACTAATTGTTTGACTAAACAATATTCCCATCGCGCATTACGATTTTTCTATCAGCCATAGCAGCGAGTTCATCGTTGTGGGTAACAATAACAAATGTTTGATTGAATTCTTCCCTCAACTTAAAAAACAGTTGATGCAAGTTATTGGCTGTAGCGGAATCTAAATTGCCTGAAGGTTCGTCGGCAAGTACAATGGCCGGACTGTTGATTAAAGCTCTAGCTACTGCAACTCTTTGCTGCTCGCCGCCCGACAGCTCATTGGGTTTGTGTTGTGCACGAGCTGATACACCTAAAATTTCCAACAAATGCATGGCTTTCGCTTCAGCTTCTTTTTTGTTTCCATTTCCGATGTAGTAGGGTATGCAAACGTTTTCCAAAGCAGTAAACTCAGGCAAAAGATGGTGAAATTGAAAAACGAAACCTATGTTTTGATTTCTGAACTTGGCTATTTTTTTGCCCTTTAGGGTATTTACTTCTGTGTTGTTGATGAACAATTGCCCTGAATCAGGGTTGTCAAGAGTGCCTAGTATTTGCAGAAGTGTTGTTTTTCCAGCACCCGAAGCGCCTACGATGCTAACGATTTCTCCTTTGTTTATTTGAAGATTGATGCCTTTCAATACCTCCAAGGGACCGTACGATTTTCGAATGTTTCTGACTTCTATCACGGAGTAAAATTAAATAAATCTATGAACAGTCGACTATTCCGCTTTGAGTATTCCTAAAAAAATGTAAATTAGCCGCTCACTGAAAAAAATAATACAAATGAATATACACGAATACCAAGGGAAATCGATCCTGAAAAGCTTTGGAGTGGCAGTACAAGAGGGTATTGTTGCTGATTCAGCGCAAGGCGCAACTGAGGCTGCGAAAAAATTGAAAGAACAAACTGGCACAGGATGGTTTGTGGTAAAAGCGCAAATTCACGCAGGTGGTCGTGGTAAAGGTAAAGTAACTGAAACTGGATCGGCTGGTGTTGTGTTGGCAAAAAGTTTAGAAGAAGTTCCTGAAAAAGCAAAAGCAATTTTGGGCGGACATTTGGTGACTTTGCAAACAAGCGCTACTGGTAAAAAAGTAAATAAAGTATTGATTGCTCAAGATGTATACTATCCTGGCGATAGTAAGCCAAAGGAGTTGTACATGAGTGTTTTGTTGGACAGAGAGAAAGGTAAAAACATCATTATCTACTCAACTGAAGGTGGTATGTCCATTGAAGATGTTGCCCACAACACACCGGAGTTGATCTTCAAAGAAGAAATTGATCCTACCTTGGGCTTACAAGGTTTTCAAGCACGAAAAATTGCTTTTAACCTTGGTTTAGAAGGGAAAGCAAACAAGGAAATGACAAAATTCGTTTCTGCATTGTACAACGCTTACATTGGTTGCGAAGCTTCAATGTTTGAAATTAATCCGGTATTGAAAACTTCTGATGATAAAATCATTGCTGTTGATGCTAAAGTTAGTTTAGACGACAATGCATTGTTTAAATATCCTGATTACGCTGCATTGCGTGATGTAACTGAAGAAGATCCAACTGAGGTTGAAGCCAAAGAACACGGTTTGAACTATGTGAAATTGGATGGTAACGTAGGTTGTATGGTAAACGGTGCTGGTTTAGCAATGGCTACTATGGACATTATTAAATTAAGTGGGGGTGAGCCTGCGAACTTCTTAGACGTCGGCGGAACCGCCAATGCCGAAAGAGTTGAAAAAGCTTTTCGTATCATCTTAAAAGATCCGAACGTGAAAGCCATTTTGGTTAACATTTTTGGTGGTATCGTTCGTTGCGACAGAGTTGCGCAGGGTATTGTTGATGCCTACAAAAACATTGGTGAGGTGAAAGTGCCAATCATCGTGCGTTTGCAAGGAACCAATGCGGTTGAAGCTAAAAAATTAATTGAAGATTCAGGATTGAGCGTTCACTCAGTAGTGCTTTTACAGGAAGCTGCTGACAAAGTGAAAGAAGTTCTGGGAAAATAGTACAAAGCTGTAAAAGCAAAACAGCCAAAAGAGGGAACTCTTTTGGCTGTTTTCATATACAAAGTTTTGCTATTGTTTATTCTTTGTAGGATTCAATTAAATCCAATAAGTGCTTGATTTCGTCGACTTTGCCTTCTTTGCCGTTTTTTTGATAACTAAAAATAAGGTTATTGAGGTTTCGCAAGATGAGGTCGATGTTGCTGCAAGGTACAAAGTAAGAGCGCTTTGACTTCATGCCGATTTGTTCGAGATAGCTGATGATTTCTTTTTTGCCAAAAATAGTTCCGCCTGAAAAAGGATTGATGTAAAAAAGAATGCCTTCTTGTTCGTTTTCTGAAGAAGTAGTTGCGAACTGCTTCAATTCGTCTTCATATGCCAGTACAAAGTGTTCGGGTAAGTTTACGCCGTAAACTGGAATATCAAGGCCTTGCGCAATAATCATGTAAATCATTCCTATTGACAGTGGATTTCCTTTTTTACTTTCGAGTACACAATTGATGTAGGAATTGTTGGGTGCGTGGTAGTTTTTGCGATTGCCATTGAATCCATGTACGTTGAACAAAATGTGGTTCATCGTTCTCACTTTTTCCATGGCGGTGAGGTTGTCGTTGAGTTCTATCCACACGTCTTGGCGCAATTGGTTGAGCTGATTTTTTACTTTTTCTTCGTCCATTTCTGGAAACTGATACTTAGCGATAAGCAAGGCACCAGTGAGTAAATTTTGTCCGCCCAGTCGCGCCCAATTGACCAATTTTCGGCACACATCATCGTAGTTTATTTTTTGAATGATGTTCTCAATGCGCGTTTGGATGATTTCATCTTGACTGTCTTCCCAAGCATTTTCCAAAAACGGAATAACTTCAGCGCCCATTTCCAACAATCGACTTTCAATTTGGCTATAGATGTCTTCGTCTGGATCATCCAGTAATTTCACCAAGGCCTTCAGTTGATTGTTGTCTATCACTCCTTTGAATTTATATTAAGATACAATGATCTCTCCAAAAATCATATTTTAATAGAAGCACGCAACAGCTGTGCTTGCTTTTTATTTAAGGCAAGTATGTGCATAACTCCTAAAAAAGTGGGAGTAAATTTAAAATCGGTACTTGTTGTTCCAAAGTTTTTCGAGTAAGCCTTTTAGCTCTATTTCTCTTTTGTTATTGCCCATTTCAACGAGGTTAGTGCCTTTGATTTCTTCGGGTAAAAACTCTTGGTGCGAGAAATTATTTTCGTAAGAATGACTGTATTGATAATCTTTTCCGTAACCCATTTCCTTCATCATTTTGGTAGGTGCATTGCGCATGTGTAATGGTACGGCAAGGTTGCCCGTGTCGCGCACCAGTTGCTGCGCGCGGTTGATGGCGGCATAAGCCGAATTGCTTTTTGGTGACGAAGCAAGATAGATGGCTGTTTGTGAAAGTATGATTCGGCATTCGGGATGACCAATTACACTCACCGAATGAAAGCAACTTTGTGCCAACATCAATGCGTTGGGGTTGGCATTGCCAATGTCTTCAGAGGCCAGTATCAGCAAACGTCGGGCGATGAACTCTGGATTTTCGCCGCCTTCAATCATTCGCGCCAGATAGTACACTGCTGCATTTGGATCGCTGCCGCGTATCGATTTAATAAATGCTGAAATAATATCGTAGTGCTGTTCTCCGCTTTTGTCGTATATCGTTGGATTGAGTTTGATTTGTTCTTTTACCAGAGCATTGGTGATTATAATTTTATCGCCCACTTGACAGTTCACCAGGAGCTCGAAATTATTGAGCAATCTTCGCGCATCGCCTCCACTGAGCTGCATTAGCGATTCTGTTTCGGCGAGCGTTATGTCTTTGTGTTTGAGTACTTCGTCGCTGTGAATGGCTTTGTTGAGTAAAGACAGCAACTCTTCGTCAGAGTGTCCTTTCAACACATATACTTGCGAACGTGAAAGTAAGGCAGAAATGACTTCAAAAGAAGGGTTCTCGGTAGTGGCACCTATCAGCGTGATGGTTCCTTTTTCTACAGCGCCTAACAATGAATCTTGCTGTGATTTGCTAAAACGGTGAATTTCGTCAATGAACAAAATGGGGTTGCGTCCTTTGCTGAATAAATTTTGTTCTTTGGCTTTGTCAATCACATCGCGGATATCTTTTACGCCCGAATTGATGGCGCTCAAAGTAAAGATGGGGCGTTTTGTTTCTTCGGCGATGATTTGTGCCAACGTGGTTTTGCCAACGCCCGGAGGGCCCCACAAAATAATAGAGGGTATAAATCCCGAGCGGATCGCGGCCGTCAAAGCACCATTTGCTCCCACTAAATGTTCCTGGCCGAAATAGTCGGCCAGTCTGCGCGGACGCATTCTTTCGGCGAGTGGTATATTGGAGAAAGAGGAATTCATTTGTAGTCAAAAATAAGACATCTGCTACTCATTCGCGAATAATTAATGGAGAAGGTCTGTTTTCGATTGTTTTTGCATAAATTTGCCCACATAAAAATTGAAATTCATGACAAAAATAAAATTCGGTACCGACGGTTGGAGAGCAATCATAGCAAAGGAGTTTACGGTTGACAATGTTGCTCGAGTGACGGAGGCGGTTGTGATGTGGTTGAAAAAAGAAAAGCAAGAAGGCAAAGGCGTTGTGATTGGTTACGATTGTCGTTTTGGAGGAAAACTTTTCGCAGAAACGGTCGCTAAAGTTTTGGCAAAAGAAGGTATCAAAGTATACTTAAGTGACAGAATAGTGTCAACACCAATGGTTTCTTTGGGTACCTTGGAGCTCGGAGCGGCTTTGGGTGTGGTGATTACAGCAAGTCACAATCCGCCCGATTACAACGGTTATAAATTGAAAGGTTCTTTTGGAGGTCCTTTGCTTTCTGATAAAGTGGACGAAGTGGAGGCTTTGATTCCTGATGTGCACAGTTACGATCTCGAATCAATTTCAATAGAAGCCATGACCAAAAAAGGCTTGGTGAAAGAAGTGGATTTAGAAGAGATGTACATCAAGAAGGTGGAGGCTAATTTTGATTTGGATTTGATCCAAAAATCAAAACTCAATTTTGCCTATGATGCAATGTATGGTGCTGGACAGTTTGTAATGCGCCGACTTTTGCCCGACATTACTTTTTTGCATTGTGAATACAATCCTGGCTTCGACGGTACTGCGCCAGAGCCGATCCATAGAAATTTGTTGGAGTTTTCTGAAATGATCAAGCTTGCGGGCGATATCGACTGCGGATTGGCTACCGATGGTGATGCCGACAGACTTGGTTTCTACAACAGTAAGGGTGAATTTGTGGATTCGCACCACATCATTTTATTGCTCATAAATTACTTGAAGAAATTCAAAAAAATGGATGGAAAAGTAGTCATTGCTTTTTCAGTATCCGATAGAATTAAAAAATTGTGCAAGCACTTGGGATTGGATGTGACAACTACCAAGATTGGTTTTAAATATGTTTGCGACCATCTGATCAACGAAGATGTTTTGTTGGGTGGTGAAGAGTCGGGTGGTGTTGCTATTAAAGGGCACATTCCTGAAAGAGATGGTGTTTGGATGGGCTTGACCATTTGGGAATACATGGCGAAAACCGGTAATACCCTTGACGACTTGGTGCAAGAGGTTTATGAAATAGTTGGACCTTTCGCTTTTGAGCGCATTGATTTACACATTAGCGAAGCGATCAAACAAAAGGTGATGGAGAACTGCAAAAATGGTTCTTATACGGAATTTGCGGGTCGAAAAATTACCCGCACAGAATCCATTGACGGCTATAAATTTTTCTTTGGTGACGATGAATGGCTGATGATTCGCCCATCGGGAACAGAGCCTGTTTTGAGAACCTATTGCGAGTCTGCTTCTAGCAAATCGGCTTTTGACTTGCTTGAAAAGTCGCACAAATTATTGTTGAGCTAAAATGCGCTTTTCTTTGCTATTCGTATTTGTGTTTTGTGCACAGATGTTTGCGAATGCGCAAGGGGACAGTAACGCAATTCAAAAAGTAAGTTTTTTTGAGCCTTCGCCTGTGTTTAACAAACAGCGTTTGGGCTTTGTTGCTGGCGTTGAATTGCTTGAAGCTACAGGTTCGTTAATTTTGCTTGACCAACTGTGGTATGCGAATTACCCGAAATCGGCTTTTCACTTTTTCAATGACAACGATGAGTGGTTGGGTATGGATAAATTTGGCCATGCGCAAACGGGCTACAGTGTTGGTGCGAGCGGATATAGTGCGTTAAAATGGACTGGGCTGAGCGATAATAAATGCCTTTTATATGGGGGGACTTTAGGTTTTGCGTACTTAACAGTAGTGGAGGTAATGGATGGACTTTCACAGGAGTGGGGATTTTCAACTGCTGATTTCGTTGCCGATGCCTTGGGAAGTGCTTTTTTTATTGGCGAGCAATTGTTGTGGAAGGAACAGCGCATTGTTTACAAATGGTCGTTTTCGCCTTCGCCGTACGCCCAATACCGCCCTAATGTTTTGGGAACGAATTTGGGACAACAATGGCTTAAAGATTACAATGGCCAAACCTATTGGCTCTCCGCCAATATTGCGTCCTTTCTTCCTTCGACTTCAAAATTTCCAAAATGGTTGAACCTCGCAGTGGGATATGGTGCAGATGGAATGACGGGTGGATCTAGTAATCCAACTATAGTAAATGGTAAAAGTATTCCATTTTTTGAGCGCCGTAGTCAGTATTATTTATCTCTAGATATTGATCTCACACGCATCAAAACGAAGTATAAGTTTTTGAAAACAATTTTCAACACTGTTGGCTTTTTAAAAGTGCCGATGCCAACTCTGGAAATCACGCCTGGAAAGCCTACGGGTTTTTACTGGTTTTTCTTTTAGTGATTTTCGTAACTTGTTCATTTTGTATGCGTAAAGCATAGCAATGAAAAATGGCCTAGTACTCATTTCCACCTTATTATTGATCAATTTTGTTTGGGCAGCGAACACAGCTCCAAGCAATATATCTCTTACTGCTATTGTGCAGGCCGAGAACACAGCGATCGCTAGTACTATTGGAGATCTAAGCGCAAGCGATGTTGATATTGCCGATATTCAAAGTTTTTCTTTGGTTGCGGGTGTGGGAAGCACGGACAACGCATCGTTCTCGATTTTAGGCACGGCATTAAAAAATGCGATCGTTTTCAATTATGAGCTCAAAACATCCTATTCTGTAAGAATTAGAACCAGTGACGGCAATGGCGGCATCTTCGAAAAAGTATTTACCATTTCTGCAAGCAATGTAAATGAAACACCAATTTTCGCGAACAATACCCTATCGTTGGCTGAAAATACGGTTGCTACTACTTTGGTGACTACTTTTGCAGGAAGTGATGTGGACGCTTTACAAACATTGACTTATGCTATTGTATCAGGAAACACTTCCTCTGCCTTTGCAGTGAATGCCGCCAACGGTAAGGTGACTGTCAATAGCTCCGCGGCATTGAATTATGAAACAATCACGACCTTTGCCTTGGTGGTGAGAGCAACTGATAACGGAACTCCTTCTTTGTACAAAGACGCAACGTTGACCATTAATTTGACCAATGTCAATGAAATTCCCACTTACAGCAATGCGTCGGTAAACATTGCTGAAAATAAAGCCAATGCAAGTGCGGTGATTACTTGCTCAGGAAGTGATGTGGATGCCTTACAGACGCTTGCATACAGCATTGTATCAGGAAATACCGGATCTGCATTTGCGATTAATGCTGCAAGTGGACAAATTACGGTCAACAATTCATCGTCGGTCGATTTTGAAAGCACGCCCGTTTTTACCTTGACGTTGCGTGCAACCGACAATGGTACTCCTGCACTGTTTAAAAATGCAACGCTCACCATCACGCTCACCAACGTGAATGACTCGCCAGTGCTAACGGTACCGGGGGCTCAGGTTGTTTTTGAAAACAGTAATTTGACGGTTTCCGGCATTGCTGCTGCTGATCAAGACATCGCTTTGGATTCAATGACTGTTTGCGTGAGTGCTGTTCATGGTTTTGTGTCGCTGTCAACCTTAGTCGGATTGCGTTTTACCGCGGGCGATGGATCAGTTGATGCAACCATTTGTTTTAAGGGAAGAAAAACGGCAGTCAACAATGCATTGAATAATTTGGTATACAAAAGTATTGATGATTATGTGGGGGTCGATGCCGTGACCATCACTGCCAACGATGGCGGCAGCACTGGTCCAGGCGGTACTTTGTCTGATGTTAAAGTGATTGCACTTACAGTGAATCCCATAGCTATTACTTTTAGCACGCAGCCTCTCGCAGCAACTGTTTGTCAAAGTCGCTCGGCACATTTTGTGGTACACACTAACGGAACCAATCCGATCAGCTATCAATGGCAGCACAACAGCGTTAATATCACTGGTGCTACCGATGACACTTTGCGCATTGCGTCAGTTGCCTTAGCGGATAGTTTTCAATACCGTTGTGTAGTGACGAATCCTGCCGGTACAGTGAATTCTTCTACCGTATTATTGAAGGTGCATGCCATTCCTAAACTTTCTTTTTCTTCAAATGAAATATGCTTGGGTGCTTTGACTTTGATTACGAATACATCCACCATTGATCAAGACACGATCAGCACCTATCATTGGGATTTTGCAAATGCCGCAGCAGTGAGCGCTTTAAAGTCACCGAATTATATTTATACTGCAGATGGTACTTTTCAGGTTTCAATGATTGGCACGAGTCCTTATGGCTGCAAGGACACTTTGAAACAAGCAGTGGTTGTTGACCCATTACCGTTGCTCAATGTAGTTTTCTCAGATCTTTGTTTTGCCGATTCATTGGCGCCGATCAACAGTAGTACTATACATTTGGGGGCCATGGCTTATGCATGGAATTTCGGTGACGGGTCGGGCAGTGCTGCTAAAAGTCCGAAACACAAATATGTATCCACTGACACCTATACGGTTGGTGTTAGCGCAACTTCAAATAAAGGCTGTGTTGCGAGTATGAATAAAACGATCACCGTCAATCCATCGCCCACAGCGAATTTTGTTGTTAGCGATATTTGTGACAGTACCGAGGCCTTGTTTCAAAGTGTGAGTTCAATATCATCGGGAAGCATTGATCATACTTGGAATTTAAACGATGGTACAATTGTTCATTCAGAAGTAAATCCCAAACATCTTTATGTTGGCGCACGAACATATAATGTGCAATTGAAGGTGCTGAGTGATAAAAATTGTGCCGACTCGGTGCGTAAAAATTTAATAGTACATTCCAATCCGCATTTGCTAACAGGTGGCAGCGATGTGGATTGCAGCGGTGCTTCAAATGGTGTGATCAGTGTGAAAGCCACTGCGGGTTTGGTGCCGTATTTTTATTCCTTAGATTTTGGCGACTACCAGCTGTCGCCAAAGTTTGAATCGCTCGCCGGCGGAATACATCATGTGCGCGTGGTAGATTTTAGAAATTGTGTTACGGAAAGAGACATCCTTATTGGAGAGCCTTCTGCTTTAGGAGTGCAAGCGGCAAGCATGCTTTTGCCAATTTGCAGCGGAACCAAAACTGGTGCTGTTGATTTTTCAGGATTCGGCGGCACGAGTCCCTACCGCTTTCAAAATACGCAAATCAGTGGTGACTATGACGTGCTTCAAGACAGTGGGCATTTTGGAAACATGGGAGCAGGTAGTTATGAAATTAAAATTGTAGACAGTCACAATTGTTTAATGGTATTTAAATACAAAATGTCGGAGCCAACTCCTTTGTTGATAGGTGTTGACAAAAGCAATATTTCTTGTTTGGGTTTAAGTGATGGTGCTTTGAAAATAAATGCTGCTGGAGGAAATGGAAACTATGTGTTTTCAGTGAATGGAGGAACTTCCTATTTTCCTACAGCACAGTTTTCTGGACTTCCTGCTGGCTACTATCTTGCATCGTTGAAAGATGCTCGTGGTTGCAGTGCTTCATTAGGTGTGACTGTGCTCGAACCCCATTCAAAAGTGCATTTAAGTGCTACTGTTTTTGATAAAATTGCGTGTAAAGGAGATTCATTAGGCAGTGTTAAATTACAAGGAACAGGAGGAAGTGGCGTTATTAAATATGCAAAGGGAACAATGCTGCATTTCGATTATCCTTCTGAATTTGATACTTTGTTTGCAGGTACCTATCGCTTTTATGCCAAAGACAATAACAATTGCGTTGATTCAACCAACGTGCTTTTGTCGGAGCCTGCTGCAGCTTTGCGTATTGATCAAGTATTGACCCAGGATCTATCGTGTTTTGGAAAAAAAGATGGCTCTATTTCCATACAAGCGTCTGGCGGAAGTGCGGCATACAATTATGCGCTGTACAATACCTATGGGTCGACTTCCACCTTTCAGTATTTGAGCAAGGGGGCCTATACCATTAAAGTAAAAGACAAGCTGGGTTGCGTAACAACGAAGCCAGTGTTTCTGAATGAGCCAGCTCCATTGCATTTTTCAGTGAGTAGCGTACTTGGGGTGCAGTGCAAAAACGACAACAGCGCTCAGCTTTCTTTGGTACTGGCAGGTGGTATACCTGCATACCAAATATTTGTTGATGGAACAATGCACTCTGCTTTGCAACCAATGACAGGTTTCACCGGTGGTGCGCACAGTATACAATTGAAAGACCAAAACAATTGCGCCTTCGATAGCACAGTTGTGGTACCCTATACCTATGAATTGGCAAAGGCTGATTTTACTCCTTTTGTTGCCGGAAAGGTGATGACGGTGAACAACACGTCGCTGCACGCAAACAGCTTTGATTGGAATTTCGGCGCTCAAATTCAGCACAGCACTTTGGCTTCTCCTATTCATATTTATCCACATTCTGGCGATTTTGATTTGACATTGATTGCGCGAAATTCATGCAATAGTGATACCATGACCAAGACGGTAACTATTGGCGGTGTTTCGGTAGAAGAAGATTTGTCACCATTGACTTGTCTCGTATTTCCGTCGCCTGCTAGCACCCAGCTTCAGGTGCGCATTAACGGCACAGCGTTGTATAATAATGCGACGCTGCAACTTCAAATATTTGACGTCGTTGGAAAAATGCTTTTACAACAAAATGAAGTGATGAATGGTCTAACACTAAATTGTATTTTGCCTGTTCAACAGCTTGCAGAAGGAAGCTATTTTTTAAAAATAAGTGCTGACAACATCAATGTAGTGCGCAGTTTTAGTATACAACAATGATAAAAGTGAAAGGCAGCATATTACTCTTGTTTTTTTGCGCATTTACTGCGTTGAAAGCACTGCCGCCTGCAGTCAGTTTCTTTTCAAACGCAGTGTGTGAAAGTTCACAAATGTCTTTGAATGCTGCTTTTGATTTTACCAATGACAGCATTGTGGCATATGACTGGGACCTCGATAATGACGGGCAGTTTGACGATGCGTCGGGCGCCCTTGTTTTTAAAACCTTTGTCGGTCATGGTGATTTTACTGTTGGATTGCGACTGCGAACCATTAATAATGAAAGCGCGTCGGCTTACCAAGTGGTGCAGGTGTGGCCGATACCAAAAGCAAATTTCACCGTGCGCGATGTGTGCGATCAAAGTTTAGTTAATGCGGTTGATTCAAGCGATGCCAATTCGGCAAATGTGGTGAAGTATTTATGGACTTTTGGTCTTACGACCTTGTCTGACTCAATGTCAACTTCTGTGTCGCACCGTTTTGCGCTGCCTGGTATTTACAATGTATCACTTAAGTTAATTACCTCCGACGGTTGTGTTGCTGTTGTCAAACGTGATGTGAATGTATTTCCTAAGCCAGTTTCTGATTTTACTTCCGCTTCAAATTGCCTTGGCGATTCTTCTGTTTTTACAGAGCGGGTCACCATCGCCAGTGGTTTTGTTGCCAAGTACAATTGGGATTTCAACGGCGATAAAATATACGATGATGGCACAGGCGTGCAAAGCAAGTATGGCTATTTTTCTACTGGTCACGAGTTGGTGGGTTTGCGCTGTGTTTCTGACAAAGGCTGCGTTCACGATACCTTAAAAACGATTTCAGTTTATCCGCGTCCCAATGCTTCTTTTTTGACGGATCCATCTTGTGAAAATCAAAATGCTATTTTTTCTAATTTGTCCTACAATGCTGTTGGCACGGTGACTTATTTTTGGAGCTTTGGCAATGGAGATACACTTACGGCATTTGAGCCCAATTATGCCTATAGCAATGCAGGCGGTTACAACGTGAAGCTCATTGCAGTAAATTCTTTCGGTTGCAAGGATTCCGTTGTTAGAAAGCACAGCGTGCTCGAGCAACCACAGGCTGATTTTACTTTTTCGGAAGTGTGTTTTGGCAACAAAACCACTTTTGCCGATGTGTCACATTCAGCAAATACTTTGCGTTCTCGCATTTGGGACTTCAACGATGGCAATGGTGAGGTTGGAACACAGCCGCAGCATCTTTATGCCTCACCCGGAAATCATGAAGTATACCTCAGAGTAGAAAGTGAAACGGGTTGCGTGGATACCGTAAAAAAAGTAGTGACTGTATATGCCTTGCCCCTTGCTGAAATTTCCGCTCCTTCTTTGGAATTGTGTCAAGGCGATAGTTTGCGTTTAGATGGAAGTGCGCTCATTGGTAAAACTTTTATTTGGAGCAATGCCTCCACGGAATCATTCATCTATGTGAAGGAAAGTGCCAAGTATGAATTAATCATTTTTGATGTGCACAATTGTTCTGCCAAGGCAAGTGCAGAGGTGGTGGTGCATGCCAAACCTGTATTTGCTCACAGTGCATATGCAACAGTGAGTTTGGGTACTACCATACAACTTTGGGCAAGTGGTAATTTTGATTTTGTATGGAGCAATCCGCAAGGCGACAATTTGGGGCTTGGCAGCGCGGTGGACATTCGTCCTGAAAATTCAGGAAATTATTCTGTAACGGCGAGCAATGCATTTTCTTGCACAACAACGCTGCCCGTGCAGGTGGCAGTGGTGAAGGATTACAATTTAATCCCCAATAATTTAATGACGCCCAACAACGATGGTAAAAACGACAATTGGACCATCGCCAATATCACCGCATACAACGACTGTGGAGTCATCGTTTTTAATCGATGGGGACAAGCTGTTTTTCATTCGGCCAAAGGATACAACAACGATTGGAATGGCAAAGACGACAGTGGCAGTGAATTGCCAGACGGTGGTTATTTCTACGTCATTAAATGCGATGGTATGAAACGCGATCTCACAGGACCCATCACTATTTTACGCACAAAAGAATGAGAAAGTCACTTTTGACATATCGTTTTCTTTGCGCTACTGTGCTGCTTGTGTATGCTGCTCTTGATGTGCATGCGCAGCAAGTGCCTGCCACCGATTTGTATTTCAACAATCTTTTTTTCGTCAATCCAGCAAAGGCCGGCGATGCGCCGTCAACACAATTGGCGCTGTTCAACAGAAGGCAATGGACGGGTATTGAAGGCGCGCCTGTTACTTCCTGTGTTTCGGTGGACATGCCAGTGAAAAATAATTTTGGTATCGGTTTTAATTTTTCCCACGACCAAATTAATTTTTTGCGCAATGTCAAATGTTCACTCGCCGCCAAGTACAAATTGCAGGTGGCAAAAGACCACTATTTGTCATTGGGTATTCAAGGCTCGATGTACGATGCTTACTTGAATTTCAACAACGTGAAAGTCGACGATTATTCTGACGGTATTTTAATGCTGGGCAATAACAACAATGCCATTGCGCTGGGAGTTGATCTGGGCTTGAATTATCAATATAGAAAATTGGAGCTGGGCTTGTTTCATGCGCAAGCTTTCAACAACTCAGCCCAATCGTACTTTGCTAAAACATTGAATGCTTACCGCTTGATGCCTCATTATGGTGCCTATGCCATTTATCGTTTTGCATTGAAATCAAATTTGGCGCTGCAGCCGCGAGTGGGACTGCGCTATTTGCCTGGTGTTTTTATGCAAGCCGATCTTGGTGCGATGCTCGACTGGAATTCAAAATTTGGTCTCGGTTTATTGTACCGCACTCAGGAAAGTATGTCGCTTTCATTCAAGTACAAAGCCTCTGACTTGATTACTTTTTATTATTCTTATGGAATCGGAACACAAGGCATAGCAAATTATTCAGGTGGAACGCATGAGTTTTTGTTGCTCTTTACTTTGAAAAAACAAGTGCCTGTTGAAGAAGTGGAGAATAGAAAAATACAGTTGGACAGTTTAGATGCGGCAGTGAAAAAATTGAATGACAAAACAAAGGTGTTGGATTCTATTAATGTCGCTTTGGACGCCAGGGTGAAGGCGTTGGAAGAGATGCAGGTGAAGTACTTGGATTCGCTGGAGATTTTGCAAATGATCAAAGATCAAATGCATCCTAAAACTAAAGAAGATTCGGCGCTCGGTGCCTTGCAAATTGGAGAGCGCTATGTGATTGAAAATATTCATTTTGAATTTAATTCTTATGTTATCAAGGACGAGTCGAAACCCATACTCGATAATGTGGTGAAGTACTTGGGTTTTTATGGCAGAGTGGAGTTAGAGGTAGATGGTCACACTGATTTTGTGGGCAGCAATGAAGCGAACATGATCCTGTCTTTCAATAGAGCGAAATCGGTTTGCGCCTATCTCACGCAGCATGGGATTTCCTCAGCCAGACTGACCTACAAAGGTTATGGAGAAATAGCTCCAGTTGCAACAAACGAAACTGACGAGGGGCGCGCCAAAAATAGAAGGATAGAGTTTATCGTCACTGCGCGCTAATTGTACAGTTTTGACCTTTGCACTGCTGACTTTTTTTGGATGGTGTTAAAAAAAGAATATGATTGTCCGCAATCGTAACTGTAATTTAAAGTTTAATGATCTAGCGATACTTGCAGAAGATAAAGGGTACAATTGTGGACAATCGTAAAAGCATTTTTTCGCTACTATACCACTTGAACGGCCTTTGTATTTCCTGTGATCACAAGAGAAATTTCTTGCTATCTTTCCTCAAATTTTTTTGGAATGGAAATGTCGCAACACAATTTTTTGCAGCGCTGCACTGAGCTAAAGCTTTTGCTTGCAACCTTTGCCCACGAGCGTTTGATCAAACGTTTTTTAGATCTCAGCAATGATTTTCACATTGACGCCACTGCGCTAACAAAAATGGTCTACGCCCAACAAAACGATGCGGCAGTGCTTTACATATCTGAATTCCTTGCTTCTGCGGCTAATGCATCAGCGCGCTATATTGCTGGCGATTTTGATGACGTTGTTTTTGAAGCCAATAAAATGCGTAAAAATTATGGCACAAAAAGCGATGCTTTTTGTTTGGAATCTTGCGACTTTACTTTAAAAAAAGGCACCATTACTGGAGTTGTTGGTGAAAATGGAAATGGAAAAACCACTTTGTTGCGCATGGTTTCCGGCGAACTGTCGCTAAGCGATGGAACGTTGAACTATGGACGGTACAAGAGTTGGGAAGATATTAAAAACAATATTGCATATATTCCGCAACGCATTCCGAAATGGTATGGAACTTTGCAGGAAAACATGAAATATTACGCTGCGGTGCATGGCTTGCACGGCAAAGAAAATCAAGAACGCTTTGATTTTTATATCCACCGGCTTGGCCTCTCGCAATACAATGATTACAGCTGGTCAGAAATTTCTACGGGTTATCGTTTGCGTTTTCAACTCGCTAAAATTATGCTCAAACATCCACGTTTGTTGGTACTCGACGAGCCGCTCGCAAATTTAGATGTGAACGCCAAACAGTACTTTTTAGAAGATCTTCAGGACTTGGCCCGCTCTGAGGCAAACCCTATTGCCATCATTTTAAGCTCGCAACAATTGCACGATTTAGAAATGGTGTCGGATCAAATAATTTATCTGAAAAAAGGAAAACCTGAGTACATCGGAAAAGTACAAGACATTGGAAAAGATAGGGAATACAATACTTTTGAGTTATCGGGAAATTTTGATCTCACTGAATTACAGGTTTTAAAAAACACGAACGCGGGTATTCAAATTGAAAAAAAGGGAATGACCTTCGTGCTGCAATGTCCGCTTGATTTTACTTCTAAACACTTGTTGAAGGAATTGGCGCACATGGATTTCAGCATCGATTATTTAAGAGACATTAGTAATTCCACCAAAAAATATTTTTAGAATGGGTTTTATTTCCACCATCAAAAAACCGATGCGCGGCATCGATAAAAAAATACTTGAAAAATTTCCAACCTTGTGGGAAACCAAAGTGCATTGGGTGTTTTATTTGACCTTGCTCACGCACTTGTTTTTACTCGCTTTTGTGCTCTTGTTTCAAATTGCACCCGATAACAGTAGTGCCATTGACGTGGTGTATGGCATTTCGTTCATTCCCATTATCATTGCCATTGGGGCTTGGCTTACTTTTGTGGTGCGTTTTAACATTGCCAATGAAAACGGAAAAGTCAAAAAACGAATGGAGATTCCTAAGTTTATTGCTCTTTTTATTTCGTTGGGCCTGTTTTTTAGCTTGTCGTATACCTTGCCTTGTGTCTTGGCTTTTAACAAATCACAACAAACGGATTGGCAGCAATTGCGCACTGAAATTGATGCGCTGAATGAAGGAAGTCCATATTTTATTGACCATGATTTATACGACAATACTGAATACCGCGACGGTTCAAATTTCCGCTGTGTTAAAGAGGATTTGTACAAGGAAGATTTTTTCGATTATCAGTCTTTTTCTATAAAAAAACAATTGCTCTTGGGAATCAAAAGTGACGAAGTTTTACAAGCATCCTACAAAGATGTGAGCGAGGCAACGATCAAAAGAAAAATTGCAGCTTACATTAAATTCAATGAAAAATACAATAACGAACTTCCTTATGCTGTCGACAGTGTTTACCAGATACATCTTAGAAAATGTATGTATTTCAAGTCCAGTGAAGATCAATTGAACCATTATGTTGGACCTAAATTGACCAGCATCATGACTTACGGTATTGCTCAAGATTTAATGGACTTGGTCGATATCATTACGTATGATTTTAGTTTTTTCGACAGTGACGTTTTCTGGGTTTATTTTATTGTGATGCTCTTATTGTCAACAGTTATACTTTTATTGAAGAATTTGCGTTGGCAGAGCTTCATTTTGTTGCCTGTTTTTTTTACGCCTTTTGCCATTTTATCTACCGTGCTACTGGTTTTATTTAACAATCATCATGAGCAAGAAACGTTAATGTCCTATTATTTGCTTTGCTTTTTCTTATGCGTTATTTGGGGAAGCAAGGGTGCATTCAAACCTACTTATTCGTGGTTTTCTGCGATATGCCTAATGATGGCGCAATTGTGTGTGCCATTTTTGCCTGCCTATTTATTGGGCTATTTTAGCGCCATTCACGTTGCCATTCCCGGATTGATTCACTATGAAAATTCAGAGTATTATCAAATTGCGGATGGCGCAATGAAAGGAGCGATGCTGATGGGTTTTGTGCTGTATTTGGGCGTATTGCCTTTGTTTAAGATGTTGCAAGTGCGTTACTGTACCTTGCCACGTGCAAAGTAAAAGAACACAG